>Ga0080004_1075741_pt1 | contig 83392 bp, 78 predicted proteins | sample WasSprMetagenome_FD_69207 | JGI IMG/M metagenome (GOLD analysis project Ga0080004, IMG submission 69207) | Sulfidic aquatic microbial communities from Washburn Spring, Yellowstone National Park, USA - WS (SPADES assembly) (version 2) | ecosystem: Environmental > Aquatic > Thermal springs > Hot...
CGAACGATCGGCTTTATTTTGTAAATTTTTTTATGAGCAGAAATAATTAAAAAAATTTAATTTAAAATTCATAATCTATAATCCAAAATCCAAAATCCAAAATTCATAATCCATAATCTATAATCTATAATCCAACATTTATAATTTACCCCCAAGTCTCTACCCCCTAAATCCCTATTCACTTTTCCCTAACCTCCTCTCCCTCATCTCCTATTCCCAAGTCCGTAGTTCCATCATCCTTGACTTTCATAATTTGTGATTAAATTCACTCAATTTAATATAAAAATGAAGGAGTTCAGAAACATATTGGAGGATAAATAAGCCAAAAATTAAATAAAATAGAGTTGTTGATAATAATGTAAAAGCAAATATATTTTTAAATATTTGTGGAGGATTAATATGCAACACATCTATACACATAGTTAGTTTAATAGTTATTTTAAGAAGTATGAATTATATAACCTATCCAAGTTAAATGCATTGATAAATCATCCGAGGTATGAAGAGATATCAAGGAGATTAAAGATAATAAACTTTTATGACAAATATGGGTTGAGGGCAACAAAAGAAGCATATGGTATAAGTAGGTCAACGATATATTTATGGAATAAGAGAGTAAGAGAGTGGTGTGGATATAAAGGCGCTTGCGCCTATGAGTAGGGCACCCAAAAAAAGAAGAGAGAAGAAACGGAACAAGGAGATAGAAGGATTTATAATAGAATATAGAGAAAAGCATCCAAGCAGGTAAGGGAGTAATAAAGCCAGAGTTAGATGAGTATTGCAGGAGTAGAGGTATGAAGGTTATATCAGAGAATATGATAGGGAGGATAATAAAAGAATTAAAAGAAAGAGGTTTATTAATAGATAGTGTAAAAGTAAGATTTAATGGTAGGAGAGGGAGAATTAGTATAGTAAGAAATAGAGTAAATAAGAAAGAGAGGCGAAAGGGATATAAAGCAATGAAAGCAGGAGATTTAGTTCAGATAGACAGTATGGTGATATTTGAGGAAGGGATAAAGAGATATATAATAAGTGGGATAGATGTAAAGAGTAGATTTGGATTTTGTATGATGTATGATAGGTTAAATAGTAAGAATGGGAAAGATTTTATGAGTAGATTAGAATAGGTAGCACTATTTAAGATAGAGCGAATTCAGACGGATAATGGGAGTGAGTTTGAGAGATATTTTGATGAGTATCTGAGTGATAATAATAAGGTTCATTATTACAATTATCCGAGGCATCCACAATCAAATGGATGTGTTGAGAGGTTTAACAGAACAATAAAAGAGCAATTTGTGTATAATAATTTAGATGTGATAGGAGATATAAAAAGATTTAATAGAAGGATGATGGAATATTTTATATGGTATAACACGAAGAAGGTGCATAGGTCTTTGAACAATAAACCACCATTAAAATATTATCTTGATGAAGTTATCAACAATTCTAAAAAGTTCAATATGTTATGGACGCTTACAAATACTTGCATAAATTAATTTTTTATTGTATAATTTAAATATAAAAGTTTTCACGTGAAAACTTGAAAAGGAGTTTCCATGGCAGAAGTAATATCTATAGCCAATCAAAAAGGTGGTGTTGGGAAAACAACTACAGCAATAAATCTTGCTGTTGCACTCGCTAGTTTCGATTTTGAAACGCTCCTTATAGATTTTGATCCTCAAGGAAATACCACTTCTGGTTTAGGAATAGAAATTAAAAATGAAAATTTAACCATTTACAATGTAATTGCTGGCAATATTGACATAAAAGATTCCATACATCAAACATCAATAGAATGGTTAGATATAATACCTACAGATCATAATCTTGCTGGCGCAGAAATAGAACTTGTAAGCGAATTTTCAAGAGAATCTGTTTTAAAAAGATCTATACAAAAAATTAAAAATATGTATAAGTTTATAATAATAGATTGTCCCCCATCACTTGGTCTTCTTACTGTAAATGCATTAAACGCAAGCGATAGCATAATAGTTCCTGTTCAATGCGAGTACTACGCTATGGAAGGCCTTGCCTATTTCACAAACACAGTAGAAAAAATAAAATCAGCATTAAATGAAAATTTAAAAATAGATGGAGCTATTATAACAATGTATGATTCAAGAATAAATCTTGCAAATCAAGTTATGGAAGAAATAAGAAAATATTATGGCGAAAAACTTTATAAAACTGTTATACCAAGAAATATAAGACTTGCAGAAGCTCCAAGCTATGGGCAACCAATATTTATCTATGATCCAAGTTCGAGAGGAGCAAAAGCATATAAAAATTTTGCGGCAGAATTTCTTCAAAGAAGAGGAATAAATCCAGAGAGTTATATTAATTCGGAAATATCTGTAACAGATGATACAGTAATGGAATAAAAGTTTTCACGTGAAAACTTAAAAGGAGGAAAAAATGACAAAAAAAGCACTTGGAAGAGGAATAGATGCAATAATTTCAAGAGTTAATTCTGAAATTCAAAAAGAAGAAATTATAAAGAAGATACCATTAGATCTTATAATTCCAAATAGACATCAACCAAGACAAAATTTTGATGAAGAAAGCATAAAAGAACTTGCACAATCAATAAAAGAAAACGGTTTAATTAACCCAATAACAGTTACTCAGATTGAAGGAAATAAATATGAAATAATTGCTGGCGAAAGAAGATATAGAGCATGTAAATATCTTGGATGGAAAGAAATAGATGCTATAATAAAAAACAATGTAGATGACAATAAAAAAATGATTACCGCTCTTATCGAAAATATTCAAAGAGAAGATCTTAATCCATATGAAAAAGCAATGGCTTACAAAAAAATGATAGAAATGGGACTTACTCAGCAAGAGATATCAGAACATTGTGGAAAATCAAAAGCATCTATATCAAACACTTTAAGATTACTTGAGCTTGATGAAGAAATAATCGAAGGATTAAAAAATGGTTTAATAACAGAAGGACATGCAAGGGCACTTCTCCAAATTCCTGACATTGAAGAAAGGAAAAAAATATATAGCAAAATAATATCTGAAAAATTAAATGTTAGAGAAGTTGAGGAATATTCAAAAACATATTATCAAACTAAAACAATTGAAAGAAAAAAAAGAAATAAAACATCTGAAATTATTGAAATGGAAAAATTATTTGAATCATCACTTGGAACAAAGGTTGAAATAAAACCATTAACAGAAACATCAGGTAAAATTATAATAAATTATTTTTCACTTGATGATTTTGAAAGAATAAAAAGAAAACTCTCATAAGGAGGAATTTTGAAAAAAGTGTTATTTTTTAATATTTTTTTTGCTTTGACTTTAAATATTTTCTCGCAGGAAAAAACCTATAAGTTTCCACCAGTAAAGTATATTTCATTAATAGATGATTTAAGTCAATACTATTTTTATGCTAATGGTGGATTTAATGCAGATTGGTATATAGGATATAACAATGCCTGGATAGTCAATCTTGGTAGCATAACAACTTCAGGATACGAAAAAGCATTTATAGGAGTAAAAATAGGAAGGGCAAAAAATAAAACATATCCTACTTCAGAAGATCCATCACCTATAGAGGGGAGAATTGTTGTCTCAATATCTCAAAAACCGGAATTTCCTGCACAAGCATATTTTCTTGTTGATTCTTCTGATATACCAATGGAACCACTTCAAAAAGACAATATAAAAAATGTTGATGGGGCAAAATGGTTTTGGACTGAAATACCTATAAATAAAATATCCTCTGAAACAGATAATTATGTCGCTGTATGGTCACAATCAAAATCATTTACTGATTCATCAAACTCTCCAATAATTGCAGCAGGTTTTTTAAGTGATGATAAAGAAAATGTTTGGCTAAATCATTCAATAAGTGGAGCACTTCCACCACATCAATCAGCACTTGAAACTCCAATACACGGCATAAAACCAGCAATAGTAATAAAACTTATAGCACAAAACGATTATAAAGTAATAATAAAAAATTTCTTATACGAATTAAAAAAAGAGAGATTCATATTCAATTGGAACACTATAGGAACGGATGTATATAAAAACTGGTTTGAGATATCTTATGATAAACTTGAGTGGCAAAAATACACTCCTAACATATACAATCCACCATATTTTTATTCATTTAAAAAGGAAGAACTACCAAAAGATATATTTTATTTAAGAGTTTGCGCAGCAGATATTTTTGAAAATAAAGGATGTTCAAATCCTGTTAATATTAATCTATTAAAACAAAAGGAGTAATCATGAAAAAACCCTCTATCTCAATTGTAGGAGCGGGGGGAATGGTTGGGAGAGAATTAATAGAACTTATTTACAAAAGAAAATTTCCTTTTTCAGAGATAAAATTTTTTGGTTCAAAAGAAAAAATAATAGATGTTAATGGTAAAAAAATAAAGATAGAAAAAACTAATTTAGAAAAACTTAAAAAAAGTGAAATAATATTTTTTGTAAGCAGTGATAATGTTTCAAAAAAATATGCCAAAGATTTATCTTCATCAGGTATATGGTGTATAGATGACTCATCTGCTTTTAGATTAAATAAAAATGTTCCGCTTGTAATACCTGAGATAAATTCACACTTAATAGATAAAAAACATAAACTAATAGCAGGTCCAAATTGCACCTTAACACCGCTTGCATTAAGTTGTCATAAAATACATAAAAAATTTAGAATAAAAGAAATAAGAATTGCAACATATCAAGCTGTCTCTGGAGCAGGCAAAAAAGCAGTTGATGAGTTTTTATATGAAACTGAGAGTTTCATAAAAACTGGAAAGGTTAAAATTAAACAAAAAGTTTTACCAAGGCAAATTGCTTTTAATTTATTCCCTCAGGTTGGAAGTTTTGATGAGAAAGGAAATAGTGTTGAAGAAAATAAAGTTGAGTTAGAACTAAAAAAAATATGGAATGATAATGATATAAAGATATCTTGCTATGCTGTAAGAGTGCCTGTAATTAGAGGACATTCGCTTGCAGTATGGATTAAAACAGAAAAAAAATGGAAAGAAGAAGAAATAACTGATATACTTAAAAACACAGAAGGTGTGAAATTTTTTAAAGATCATAACAACTATAAAACACCAATTGATTGTCAAAAAAAATATGAAATCTATGCCTCAAGATTTAGGAAAACACCTTTTGAAAACGAATTTTCACTTTGGTTATGCGGTGATAATCTATATAAAGGAGCAGCACTTAATTCTATCCAGATAGCTGAAATAATAGTAAATAAGTATTATAAAAATCTATGAAAATTTTACTCATAGAAGATGAAGAAGATATAGCATCAGCAATTGAATTTAACTTTCGCAAAGAAGGATTTGAATTTTACCATTCAATAGATGGTATTGATGGGCTTGAAAAAGCAAAAAAAATTAAACCTGATATAATAATTCTTGATGTTATACTTCCATCAATGGATGGATTTAGTATTTTAAGAAAACTAAAACTAAATGAAGATACAAAGAAAATACCTGTTATAATGCTTACAGCAAGAGATAGTGAAATAGATAAAATTACAGGTCTTGAACTTGGAGCAGATGATTATGTTTCAAAACCATTTTCAATAAGAGAATTATTAGCTAGGATAAAAGCAGTTGCAAGAAGGTATAACAAAGAAAAAGATAATAAAGAGTTTAAATTTAAAGATCTTTATATTAATTTTGATTCATTTGAAGTAAAAATAAAAAATGAAAAAATTTTACTTACCACAAAAGAATTTCTTTTACTAAAAGAACTTATAAATTCTAAAAACAAAGTTCTTACAAGAGAGTATCTTCTAAATACTGTATGGAACATCCAAGATGATATTGATACAAGAACAGTTGATGTTCATATAATGACTCTTAGGAAAAAACTAAAAAAATATTCCTACCTAATAGAAACGATTAAAAACATAGGATACAAATTTAATATAGATGAAAAAGATATTAAAGATTTTCAAGAATAGAATTCTTGCTTTTTACTTGATATCAGTATTGGTATTCTATATAGCAGTTATAATATTTTCAGAAAATTATTTTCGTAAAAAAAATATTTCTCTTTATTTGGAAAATCTAAGACTTACAACAGAAATTGTTAGCCTTACCTTAGAAAACGAAATAATTACTCCTCAAAAACTTGATGAAATAGCAAAAATAATTTCTAATAATAAAAACATAAGATTGACATTTATCAAAAAAAATGGAAAGGTTATTGCAGATTCTATTGTGGATATTAAAAAAATCAATCTAATGGAAAATCATAAAGACAGAGAAGAAATAAAAAATGCAATAAACTACGGTGAAGGTTTTTCTATAAGATTTTCAACAACAGCAAAAAAAGAACTTATCTATTACGCAATCTTAAAAAAGATTAATAACAAAGAAAAAATAATAATAAGAGCATCTATAGATTTTGAAAGATTTAAAGATGATTTAAATTCAATAAGAAAAAATATGTTTATTTTTATGAGTGTAACACTTGGAATATTTGTTATATTCGGCTTTATTCTCATAAAAAAAATAACTGAACCAATTGACAAAATAATAAAAGCATCAAAGGAATATGCAAAAGGGAATTTTTCATACAAAATAAATATAGATTTTACCGGAGAGATGAAAAAACTCGCTCAAACTTTAAATAATATGGGGGAAGAAATAGAAAAATCTCTAAAAGACATAGAATACAAAAACAGAATACTTTCTCTTATATTTGAAGGTATGAAAGAAGGAATACTTATACTATCAGAAAGAGATGAAATAGAATTATTTAACAAGAGCTTTTCTAAAATTTTATCTATTGGAGAAGAAGATTTAAAAGGTAAAAAAATAAATGAGGTTATAAGGGAGTGGGAATTTATAGAAGCAGTTAAGGAGACCAAAAAGAAAGAACTAAAAAAAGAAATTAAATTAACTTCTGGAAAATATATAGTAATCCTTGGATTTTCTATAGTTCTAAAAGATGAAAAAAAATATGTTTTTGTAATTTACGATATAGATGAAGAAAAAAAACTTGAAATTATAAAAAGGGATTTTATCGCAAATTTCTCACATGAAATAAAAACACCACTTACCGTAATAAAAACAAACCTTGAAACAATTCTAAATGAAGAAATGAATAGCCAAGAGGTTAAGAGATTTCTATCAGCAATAGAAAAGAATGTCTTAAGAATGGAAAACATTGTCAGAGATATAATAAAACTTAGCTATATAGAAGGCAACATAAAATTAGAAACAACCAATATCAACATAAAAGAAATTATTGAAAAAATAATTTTTGCATTTGAACCAAAGATAAAAGAAAAAAATATAGATATAAAAATTGATTTAAATCAAACTATTATTCAAGCAGATCAATCATTAATAGAGGATTGTTTTTTTAATCTTATAGATAATGCAATAAAATATAACAAAACAAATGGTTGGATAAAAATATACTCTCAAAAACTTGATAATGGAATAAAAATCACTATTGAAAACTCAGGAAATCCAATACCAAATGAGTATCTTGAAAGGATTTTTGAGAGATTTTTTGTTGTAGATAAATCTCGTTCAAGATCTATGGGGGGAACAGGGCTTGGGTTATCAATAGTAAAACATATTGTTGAACTTCATAAAGGAAAGGTATATGCTGAAAGTTTCAAAGATTTCAACAGATTTAATATAATACTTCCTTTATAACTTTTATATTTCCCAAAAATCAAAGTTTATAATTTTACACAAAATTTACACTGAATTTATATCTTCTTTATCCTTGTTATCTAAAATCTTATTGTGGAGATAAAAAATGAAAAGGAGGTTATAATGAAAAAAATAAGGATAATAAGTATAATAATATTTGTTTTTTCTCCGGCTTTCTTGGTATGGGGCGGTGAGATAGATATACTTCTAGATAAGTTAGTTGATAAAAATATACTGACCGGTTCCGAAGCCCAAGAAATAAGATATGAAACACAAGAAGAGGTAAAAAAAGAAATTTCTCTTGGAACACATAAAACACTCCCTTTATGGCTTCAAAGTATAACCATTGGTGGGGATATAAGAGTAAGGTATCAAAAAGATGATAATAAAAATCTTACATACAAAAGAGAAAGATTTAGAGAAAGAGTAAGATTATACCTAAACTCAAAGGTAAATGAAAATCTTTTTGTATACACCGGAATTGCAACTGGCGAAAATACGGACCCAAGAAGCACAAATCAAACACTTAGTGATAATTTTACTAAAAGAAATATTTATCTTGATTATGGTTATCTTGAGTATTTTTTACATCCTAACATATCATTTAATGCAGGAAGAATAAAACAAGCAATACAGTACTCAAATGATATGCTATGGGATGGGGATATAAATCAAGAAGGTTTTCTTTTAAAGACAGAAATACCAATAAACATCAACTTTTCAAATAATTTTGATGCAGGTGTTTTTGTTTTAAAAGAAAACAAGGATAAAAAAGATGTTTATTTAAACTATATATCAGATACTTTTAACTGGAAATCTGATGATAATTTAAAAAAGATAAAGATTACCTCTTCTTATTATGATTTTGTAAATATAAAAAGCGAAAACACATTCTCATACAGACCATCTACAACCACACATCAAGCAGAAAATTCAACATTAGGAGGGAAATACATCTATAACTATAGACCACTTGTTTTAGATTTTGAAATTTCAAAGAATATAGAAGAACCATTAACACTTTATATCTTAAGTATAAACAATTTATCAGCATTTTCAAGTTATGTGATAAACACTGCGATATCTGGTAATAAAGAAAATAAAGGATGGATATTAGGTTTAAGATTTGGACAGGAAAAAGTAAAGGGACCGGGAGATTTTCAATTTGTATACTCAAGAAGGTGGCTTGAAAAAGATTCCTGGCTTGATACCTATCCAGATAGTGATTTCTATGGCGGAGCAACAGATGTAAAAGGAGATAGATTTACATTATCATATGGACTTGGTAGAGATTTTTCAATTGTGGCAAATTATTTTAATTCAAAACCAATAAAAAATAATAAAAAAGAAGAAAAAATACTTCAGGTTGATATAATTGCCAAATTTTAAAGGAGGTTAGATGAAAAACAAAATAATGCTGATAATCGCGATGTTTATTGAAGCATCCTTCCTTCACTCGGAGAAAATAGTGATGGAAGGCTCAACAACAGTACTTCCGATAGCTCAGAGAGCAGCGGAAGTTTATATGAAGAAGTTTCCTGGTAAAGAAGTAGTAGTTAGAGGTAGCGGAAGCGGGGTTGGTATTGCTGCAATTATTGATGGAAACTGTGATATTGCAAATGCATCAAGATCTGTAAAACAAAAAGAACTTGATCTTGCAAGAAAAAAGGGAAAAGAACTTAAGGCAAATATAATTGCAATAGATGGTATAGTAATTATTGTTCATCCTTCAAACAAGATAGAAAATATAACAAAAGAACAGCTCCAAAAAATATATACTGGAAAAATTAAGAATTGGAAAGAACTTGGTGGTGATGATAAAAAGATAGTTGTAATTTCAAGAGAAAGTTCAAGCGGAACATACGAGTTTTTCTTAGAGTATGTTCTTGATAAAAAAAGAGTATTTCCTGGAGCAGTTATGCAATCAACAACTCAAGGAGTTGTTAATATGGTAGCACAAACACCAGGTGCAATAGGATATATAGGACATGGGTATATATCTGATAAAATAAAAGCTATTAAATACGAAGGTGTTGAGCCAACTGTTGAAAATATACTAAAAAATAAATACAAACTTGCAAGGCCACTTTATATGTATACACTTACAAATGCATCAAAAGAAGTCCTTGATTTTATTGAGTTTGTAAAATCTCCTGAAGGGCAAAAAATAGTAGAAGAAGCAGGATATATACCTCTAAAAAAATAAAAATTAAAAAACTAAAGAGCCCGGTTTAAAGCCGGGCTCTAAAATAAAAACTGGTCTTATGAACAATGAAAAAAATAAAATTCTAAAAGAAAGAACTATAGAGAAAATTATTTTTATATTTTCTTTGTTTTCAATTTTTTCACTTTTTTTAATAATTATGATACTTTTTAGGGAAAGTTTACCTTCAATAAAAGAAGTTGGGCTAATTGAAATGATTAAAGGTAGGGAATGGTATCCAACCGATTTAGAAAATCCTTCTTTTGGCTTCTTCCCACTTATTTACTCATCAATTTATATTACAATTCTTTCACTTATATTTTCAATACCACTTGGACTTTCACTTGCAATCTATATAAGCGAAATTGCATCAGAAAAGATTAAATCTATACTTAAAATTATTGTAGAACTTATCTCAATGATACCATCAGTTGTATTTGGATTTGTTGGAGTTTCTATTCTTGTACCATTTATTCAAAAAACATTTAATTTATCAACTGGATATTGTGTATTAACAGCATCAATAGTTCTTGCACTTATGGCAACACCAATTATTGCAACACTATGTGAAGATTCCCTTAGAATGGTTCCATTAAATTTAAGAGAAGCATCAACAGCATTAGGTGCAAATAAATATCAAACAATAACGAAAATAATACTTCCAGCAGCTTCATCTGGATTATTTACAGCAATAATACTTGGTGCTGGAAGAATAATTGGGGAGACAATGGTTGTTTTAATGCTTTCTGGTGGATCTGCAATGATACCTGAAAGTGTTTTTGATCCTGCAAGACCTATAACATCTGCAATAGCAAGCGAGATGGGAGAAGCAGTCAAAGGAAGCCTTCATTATAGCGCTTTATTTGCTATGGGAATGATTCTATTTATAATTTCTATAGCAATAAGCATAATTGCAGAATTTCTATCAAAGAGATATTCTCTTAAATTAGGAAAAGGAAGATGATTAAAGAAAAGATATTCTTATTTTTCATAAAAAGCATTGTTTTGATAATCACAATCATAATATTTGGAATTTTTGGATATCTTTTTTATAACGGGATTAAGGTAATAAATTTAGATTTTATATTTTCAATGCCAAGAAATTTTATGAGAGAAGGTGGGATATTTCCCGCTTTAATTGGTACATTTCTTCTTATTACACTAAGTATAACTGTCTCACTTCCATTTGGCATTACAACCGCAGTATATCTAAGTGAATATAAACCAAAAGGATTTTTATCAGATATAATTAAAATAAGCATAAAAACGCTTAGTTCAGTTCCATCAGTTGTTTTTGGATTGTTTGGATATGGAATATTTGTAAATGCATTTGGTTTTGGAGTTTCATTAATTTCTGGGGCATTAACACTTTCAATTCTATCGCTTCCAATAATAATCTCATCAACGCTTGAGGCACTTGGAATGGTTCCACAGTCCTATAGAGAGGCATCAATGGCACTTGGGGCAACAAGATGGGAAACGATATATAAAGTCATCATACCAGCAGCATCTCCCTCTATACTTACAGCAATAATATTAAGCATTGCACGAGTTGCAGGTGAAACAGCACCAATTCTCTTTACCGCTTGCGTATTTTATCAAGAAAAACTACCATCCTCCTTATTTTCGCCAGTAATGGCTCTTCCATATCATATTTATGCTCTTATATCGGAAGGAACTGATCCACAAATACATATACCAATAGCTTATGGTACATCTGTTGTTCTTCTTACGCTTGTTATATTTTTATCATTGTATGCAATGATATATAGAGAAAAAAGGAGAAAATATGATAAGATTAGATACTAATAAAATTGTAGATGGTAATGAAAAAAATACACTTAATACAAAAATAGAAGTTGAAAACCTTAATTTTTATTATGGAGAAAAACAAGTACTAAAAAATATCAATCTTAAAATTTTTGAAAACAAAGTAACTGCAATAATAGGACCAAGTGGTTGTGGAAAATCAACATTTATAAGACTTCTAAATAGAATGGATGAATTTGTAAGCGACGCAAGGTTTGATGGGAAAATTATTATAGATGGGATAAATATCCTTGATGAAAATATTGATAAAGTTTCTCTTAGAAGAAAAGTTGGTATGGTGTTTCAAAAACCAAACCCATTTCCAAAAAGTATAAAAGAAAATGTAGCATATGGATTGAAAATAAATAATTGGAAAGATAAATTTAAAATAGAAGCAAGAGTAATAGATTCGCTTAAAAAAGCTGCCTTATGGGAAGAAGTTAAGTTTAGATTAAATGACAATGCTTTAAATCTTTCAGGAGGACAGCAACAAAGATTATGTATAGCAAGGTGTATAGCAGTAGAACCTGAAATAATACTTTTTGATGAACCTTGCGCAAGCCTTGACCCCATAGCCACTGCAAAGATTGAGGAATTAATAGTTAATCTTAAAAAAGAATACACTATCATAATAGTCACTCATAATATGCAACAGGCATTAAGAGTGGCTGATTACACAGCATTTTTTCTTATGGGAGAAATGGTTGAATTTGGTCCTACAAAAAATTTATTTGAATCCCCAGTAGATAAAAGAACCGAAGACTATATCACAGGAAAATTTGGATAAGGAGGAAATAATGTATAGATATTTTGAACAAGAAATTGAGAATGTAAAAAACAGAGTAATAAATATGAGCATATATGTAGAAGAAATGATTTTTAACTCGGTAATTTCTTTAAAAGATTTTGATAAAGAACTTGCAAGAAAAATTATAGAAAAAGATGATTTTCTTGATAAGACAGAAATAGAAATAGAAGAAAAACTTACAGAAATAATACTTAGACATCATCCTCTTGCAGGAGATCTAAGGTTTGTTCTTGCATCATTAAAAATAAACAATGATCTTGAAAGAATTGGGGATCTTGCAGTTGATATATGTTGGAGAGTTATTGAAATGAGCACAAGCCCGGATATCAAAGTTATAAAAGAAATTGAGAAAATGAAGGATATGGTTGTTGAAATGCTTTCAAAATCGATAAAATCTCTTTTAGAGAAAAATTATGAACTTGCAAAAGAAGTTGTTCTTGGAGATAGTAAAATTGATGAGATGAGAAATCAAATTTCAAAAATGCTATTAGAAGATGTATCAAATGAAAATGCAAAAAACAGATTTTTAACAATCTTAATTGTAAGGCATCTTGAAAGAATAGCAGATCATTGTGTAAATATAGCAGAAGACATAATATATATTCTTCAATCAAAAATAATAAGACATCATAACGAAGAAATATAGAAAATTAAAACAACTATAAATCTATCTGATAAATTTAAGGCGAAGATAAATCCCAAAAATTGATAAAATTAAAGAAGCCAAAAAATAGATCAAACCATATAAAAAGACATCATTATAAAAAGATATCTTTATAAAACCTGAAAAATATATCGAAAAAAAATAAAATAATAGACAAGCAGATAGAAAACTCAATGAAAAATAAGATATTATTTTTTGGATAAAAAATTTAAAAATGTATTTTTTCTCAAAACCACTTCTAATTAGTGTTTTTATATATTTTTGTTTTTTTGAAACCAAATTATACGCTATAAAAAATGTTATTCCAAAAAGAAAAAGCTGAAAAAATATTCTTAATCTTTTTAGCTTTGGATACAAACTTGCAAACACTTCATTTACAACACAGTTCATCTCACCTTTTTCAAAATTAGATAGATTAAAATCTGGCTTAAATGAAGAATTTTTATAAACTAAAAAATTATAATTTATCTTTTCGGAAAATTTTAATAAATATATACTTTCATTTAAAAATTGTTTATCTATAAAAATACATTTGCTACATTTTTCTTTAATCTTTATTTTATCGCATAAACCATAAATTGCTTTTGACACATAACAAAAATCTTTGCTAATTTTGTTATCAATTAAATCTGAAACTTTGCTTAATGAATACTTATCAAAATAGAATTTTTCTATTAATATATCGTTTATATTTTCTTTGCTTTTGTTTAACACCAAAAAATCATCATTTTTCAAATTAGCAATTTGATATATTAATGCTTTGATTATTGGTATATATGTAGTAAATTTTATCTTCCTTAAAATACTTTTTTGTTTTATTTTCAAATGATTTCAGCCAAAACAAAGAAAAAAACAAGAACAAAAAGATAAAAAACTGAATCAAAAAATTAATTTTAATTTTAGGTATTTCTTTTTTTAAAAACAAATTTTCCTTTTGTTTAATATTATAATTAATTTTTGCTGTAGAATTTTTAAAAATTGTTTTACTATCATTCAAATCTATAATAACAGAATCATTTAAATTAATCTTATCAATAAAATCATTACTCATGGAAATAACAATTAACTTCTCATTTTTTATTTCATAAAGTTTTTCAATCAATTTATCGGAATAGGATCTATCTATAGAATAAAATGGCTCATCCAAAATCAAAATATCTTTTTTGCTTAACACCGCCTTAACCAAACTTACCCTTCTCTTCTCTCCGCCAGATAACTCACAAACTTTCCTATCCCCATACCCTCTAAGCCCAAAATCAGCAAGTTCTCTTTCTAATTCATCTTTAGATAACTTAACTAAACTTCCAATCTCTATATTTTCTTTTACACTTAACTCTTCTATCAAATCATCTTCTTGTAAAATATAACATATGTTTTTCGAAAGATACTCAGAAGTTTCTTTATCATTTAAATCCTTTATCTCTCTATCAAAAAACTTTATGTTCCCTTCATAGTCTTTTTTTATCAGCCCAAGAATATTTAAAAGACTACTTTTCCCTGTACCTGATCTTCCTCTTACTAATACAAAATCTCCATATCCTATCTCAAAATCTGGATAGATTATCAGTTTTTCTTTATATCTTACTGAAAGTTTATTTGTTTTGTATACCATAAAATAAAAAAGGGGGAATTAAAAAATTCCCCCTTTATACAATTAGACAATAATAACTCTTTTTTTATTTAATCCACTTAATTAAGTCGTCCCATTTTGTATCTTTTGCCCACATAAGTTCATCATAACTTGTGGTATAATAAGTAGGCACATATACTGCAAGACCATATGCATTCTGATATCCGCTTCTGTTATGAACTATAACCTTGTTTTTAAGAAGATCAAGAAGTGCCTGCCCTTTAGATTTAACATCGCTTACCTGGGTATTATCAGTGATTAGTTTCACAAAATGATAGAAGTCCTTGTTTGAGGAATAGTAAAACTTCTGAGCATTTGTTCTTGCATTTTTTGCATTATTTACATCGTTTGATGCAATTAAAGCACTTATAAAATCATCAGTGAGTCTTGCAAGATCATTAAGTGCTTTTGCATCTATTGATGATTGTGTTGCATCTCTTGTTAATTGATAATGATCCCCGTAGGAATCAACCATATATTTTGAAAGTGTTCTTGCATCTGCAGTTGGATTCTTCACAAGGGGCTCAAGCCAGGTGTTATATGTGTATCCATCTCCCGGCTCTGTTTCTTCTGATGCAACAACATACTGAGTCCAATCCTTTACCTCATATGCAACCTCTATCATCTGCATCAAACAGGCATCCATAGCAAGTATATCTACTCCACCAATCTTTTCAAGTGCCATCCTTAATTGTGGTGTTGTTATGTGGTTTCTTGTCTCATCATCGTATGAGATCCCTTTCTCGTTTAACAATGCCGATATATCTCCACCCTTGTTCCATCCACTCCCATGGTTCCATACGACTAAAACGTACTTCTTTGCAGGATATTTCTCTTTTGTCCATTTAACAAAATCAACAAGATACTCCCAGCTTCCCATATCGCATTTTTGGGTTTCAAGAAGCACTGGTGATGTGATTTTATTTGTATCATTGTCTTTTTGAATATAATACCTTCTACACCCTTTCCATCCATTACTCCCAGCATAAGTGCTTACTCTTCCAAGTTCAACAATCACATTAATTTTGTCACTTGAACCAACCATTTCCATCTCATTTACATCTTTAAGCCCATACCTATCAAGGTTATTCTTCGCATTCACAAATACCATCACCGTCCACTCTTTGACTTCAGGCTTTGTTGGTTTCTTTTCAAGATTTTTTACAGATGGAACCTCTATCTCAGATGATATCTTTTTTATATTGATATCAGAGGTACCATCGAAGTTTATCTCACTATAGCCACTTACGGCTATAAAAGATGATAATACTAACGCTAATAATTTCATCAATACCTCCTTCAAGTATTTTAAATATTTTAGAAAAATTACTATATTAAATTCAAGTAAATAGGACCTATTGATAAAAATATTTTAGACACTTGTTATGTCAAGAATGAAAGAAACGGTGTTAGATCAAAATTCGATGTCCCTAAAGTAATAATCGTTGGATCAAAAAAATGTCCCCAAAATTTATGCATAAACTCTTATCAATTTTAATATTTTCTTTTACTCTCATAAGTTTTTCTATAAATTATTTTCTGCAGATAAAGTAAAAACAAATCAGAATCCCCATATTTAAAATCCCCCTATCTCCCTCCGACGTAACGTCGGGAGGGAACTAAAAGGGGATTTAGTATTTTGAATAATTGAAATATTTTTAAGGGCATAATTTTGATCTATCCAGATTATCTTCAGGGACAAAAATTATGATCCAATGCAAAAAATAAAATTTCATTCCAAGTTTATATATAATATTTCTATGGACAGGGAAAAAGAAATAAAACATTATCTTGGCCACAGAAAAAGATTAAGAGAAAGATTTAAAACCATCGGTTCATCATCCCTTCAAGAATATGAAATACTTGAGTTATTACTAACTTATGTAATTCCGCAAAAAGATGTAAAACCAATAGCCAAAGAGTTAATAAACAAATTTGGATCAATTAAAAATATTATGGATGCCGATGAAAACGATCTTAAATCAGTTAAATACATAAAAGATAAATTTATTGTCTTAATAAAACTCATAAAAGAAATAAACTCCTTATACAAAAAGAAAGCACTTGAAGAAGAATCAACATCAATAGAAAAAATTGCAGAATACTGCATTGAAAAAATAGGACACAAAAAAGATGAAGAGTTTCTTGTAATATATTTAGACAGCGGCTTTAGAGTTCAAAAAGAAGATAATTTTCCATCAAAGGAATTTTCGTTTGAGGGAACAATAAATAGAACTGCTGTATATCCAAGAAAAATAGCAGAAGAAGCGTTAAAAAGAAAAGCGTATGCTATAGTAATAGTACATAATCATCCAAGTGGAATCCTAAAGCCATCAGAGCAAGACAAAAATCTAACAGATTTTTTAATTTATGCATTAAAACCTCTTGAAATAATCTTATATGACCATCTTATTGTTTCAGACAAAGGATATTTCAGTTTCAGAAAATCCGGACTTATTTAAATCTTCTGTAAAATAAAATGTATTAGAGCAAAAATGATTGTGCAAATTGCAAAAATTTTATGAATTTTTAAACCAAACTTTTTAATATTAAAACCTAAAATTGCAGTTATTAAAAGAGAAAACCCAGTTACAATCCCTGCTATTTCAATTAATTCACCCATATTTTCCTCCAATTATTTTATTAACTATTTTTAAATTATTTAAATCATCTTTAAGATCTTTTTTAGGCGTCTCAAGTATTAAAGGAATTTTTCTAAATTCTTTAAATTCAAAAAAATTTTTAAAACCATCAATTCCTATCTTTCCTTTTCCAATATGAAAATGCCTATCAGTATGAGATGAGAGTTCTGTCTTTGAATCATTTAAATGAATAAGTTTAAGATTTGAGATTTCTTTTAAATCTTTGAGAATTCTTTCAACACCTTCTTTAGTTTTTATATCATAACCGGACTCATAAATATGCGCTGTATCAAGACATAAACCATAAACTGGCGAATAATCTTTTAATGAATTATAAAATTTAAAAAGATTTTTTATATCAGAGGTAAGTCCTGAAGCAGAGTTTTCAAATAAAATTTTTACTGAATCGTTTAATTTAAGTTTTTTGAAAAAATTTATAAGTTTTTTTATATTTTCATCAAGAGTTTCATCTCTGTTTTCCTTTATATGAAAAACATAATAATCTGAAATACCAGCTGAGTTTTTAAATTCAGATTCTAAAAGCTTCTTTGATTTTTCAACAGTTTCAATATTTTTTGATAAAGGATTTATAAGATATGAAGAATGAACTACAACTGGGAAAATATCAAGTTTTTTTATACTATCTTTAAATTTCTTCTTTTCATTTTCATCTATTTCTTTTATATCCCAGATTCTTGGTGAGTGAATAAAAAATTGAGTTGCATTTGTCTTTAAAAACTCAATTTCTTTTATTACATTTAATATTCCACCATTTGTTGAGTTATGAACGCCTATTCTCATAAAAGTTTTATATAACTTATCTGAAAATTAATTGTATTTTTATGGTATCTGTATGATTGATACTCATTATTTTTGCAGTATGTGCAATCAGGATGGATAAAAATATTACTCTTTTTAATCCCATCTTCAATAAGAAGGTTTTTATTTATTTCTCTTAGATCTATATAATATCTGTTTTCTTTTTTTGTATAAAAATCATAACTTAAAATTTTCTTAAACTCGCTTATAACATCCTCACCAACATTATAACACTTACCGCATATAGAAGGACCAAGCATAACCACTATATCATTAAAATTAGAAGCATAAATTTCTTTCATCTTTTCAATTGTTTTAATTAAAATTTTTTTAGCAGTTCCACGCCAACCGCTATGAACTGCTGCAACAACTAATTTTTGTGTATCAAATATAAGAGATGGGACACAATCTGCTGTCTTAACACCAATAGCAATACCTTTGATATTAGTTATTACTGAATCTACAGTAGGTTTTATATCAGTATCTTTTTTCTTGTTTATTAAATAAATCTCATCAGTATGTTTTTGATTTAAAAGAAAAACATTTTCATTTAAATCGCTTAAAGAAGAAATTCTTTTTGAAAATAAAAAATTTATTTTATCCCTGTTTTTGAAATTAAAATCCATTAGAAAACCATTGAGGCAAATGAAACAAAACCACCAAAAGGATCATCAGCCTGAGAGTAATCAAGAAGTTTTCCTTTTGCATTTGTGTTTATTGATTTTATAAACCTTAATGCTGAGTATGTTGCAGAAAGTCCACAGATATTTGTCTCATTTTCAGTTTCAGCGATATTTACGAAAAACTCATCTGCTTTAAGTTCTAAAGCAAGGTTTAAAATTTTTTTATCATATTCTTCAATTGTTTTTTTAATCTCGGGTGTTATCTCAATATCATCGCCAAATCTTGGTCCAACATGTGAAAAATCAACACCTGCGAGAATTAAAACCTTTTTATTTTGATTTAAAAGTTCTCTTAAAATAATCTCAGCTGAATTAAAAAATTTTTCAATATATTCTATTTTTGAAGGTGGATTTTTTTCACAAAATCTTTCAAAATCAGTTACAAGAATTGGTAACCATTTTGGTGTTTTATCTCTCCATATATACTTTAACCAAAGCGCCTGAAGCTCAAGCGAGTGCTCATCCTTGTGAAAAAATTCTTCTTCATCTGGCTTATACCATAGAATTTCTTTAAATTTCATATAAAGCTCATTATCAACTTGTATGTTCCCATAAGGTGTCTCATACTCTTTTTTAGTAAAAATAAAAGGGCTCACTCCACCTTTATGTGAAACTCCAAAAGCAATAACAATATCAGGAATAACTGATTTTTGAAGTTCAGAATATGTTTTTGCATAAACACTACCACCTCTTATCAAATCTATATGTGGGGAAATTGCGCCAATTATAGTTTGAGTTGGAAATTTTATATCTTCTATTTTTAAAAATTTAGCCATAAAAGAACTTAGTTCAAGAATATTTTCTGGATATGAAAGCCCTTTATGAATTGCTTTTCTTACAGGTGAGTTTCTAAATTCTTCATATAATTTTTTTCTAATTTCATTTACTTTTTCATTTTCAAGAAAATTTGCCTGTTCAAGTTGTTTTACAAACTCAATTATCTCATACTCTGATACAAGATGATTTGTAAGTTTTAAAATCTGATTTTGAATATCTTTTATTGAGTTCTGCCCATCAAAAAACTGAATAAGTGCTATTGTTTCAACAGGCATAACAAGAACTTGATTTGTTATCCCCTCATTATCCTTTAAAAGAATTAACTCCCTTTCTTTATCCTTTGCTGGAAATATCTCAACTCCCCGTTTTAGAATCGGTTTATAATCTGATGTAATCATAAATATATTTTATAAAATTAAGCGTTGGAATAAACTTTTTTGCTTCTTCTATATACAAACTTGACACAATAGTTTAGTATTTGCTAAACTACTAAATATGAGAATGAACCAGAAAAATCTAAAATCTGCTGGGTTTGTCTCTGATATTTTTTCACTTCTTTCTTCAAGAACAAGGTTATTGATAGTATGTTTTTTACTTGATGGCAAAAAAAATGTAAGCGAAATAATGAATTGCATCGGGACAACAAAAGGAAATATTTCACAACATCTAAACCTTCTTGAAAGAAGCAAGATTCTTATAAGCGATAAAATTGGGAATAAAGTTTATTATGAGATAGCAGACAATAAAATTAAAAAATTAATATCTTATGTTAAAAAATTATACTGCGCAGAAATAAGATTTAATAAATAAAAAAAGGAGGAGTTATGGACTTAAATTCAATAAAACCAGCAAAAGTAGTCGATGCAAGATCAATGGCATGCCCTGGACCGCTTCTTGAGGCAAAAAAAGGAATTGCAGCTGTTAAGGTAGGAGAAGTACTTGAAATACAGTCTGGAGATAAGGGCTCAAGAGAAGATATTCCAGCATGGTGCAAAAAAACAGGTCATGAGTTTTTAGGATTTGTTGAGAGAGATGGCTATGATAGTTTATATGTTTTGAGAAAGAAATAAAATTATTTCTTTATTCCAATTAAAAAACCTTTAACATAGGAGTTATAATGGCTAAAAAACCAAAGATTTTGATAATTACTACCAATCATAGCTCATATCCTGGAGCAAATGCTGTTGGGCAGGCAAGATTAAGTTATGATTCTAATACATATATAATAAGAGTTCCAGATCCAGTAATGTTTCCTGAAAAATTTTATATTGACGCTTTTGAAAAAGGAATAGCTGGAATAATAATAATGTCTAGCGGATCTGATTGTCCTTATGAAGGTGCATATGAAAGATTATCAAAAAGAATACAAAATGTCTATAACATAATGAAAAACAAAGGTATTGATATAAATAGATTAAAACTAACAACTATATGCACTGTTTGCAAAGAAGCATTTTTGAAAGAAATTTCAGATATGGAAAAGGTGGTGGCAAATGTCAAATAAAAAATATGATGTTGTGGTAATAGGAGCGGGTATTGCAGGAATGCAAACTGCGCTTGATATAGCCGATCAGGGGTTAAATGTTTTAATAGTCGAGAAATCTCCTAGCATCGGCGGAAAGATGATATCTCTAAGCAAGGTTTTTCCAACTCTTGATTGCGCAAGCTGTATAACAACTCCCAAGATGGCAGCGTCTTCTCATCATCCAAGAATAGACATCTTAACTTATAGCGAGGTTAAGAAAATAACAAAAAAAGAAAAAGGATTTAGCATAGAAGTTATAAAAAAGCCAAGATATGTTATAGAAAGCGAGTGTATTTCCTGTAAAAAATGCGAAGAAGCCTGTCCTGTTTATGTTGATGATGAGTTTGAATATGGACTTGGCGTAAAAAAAGCGATATCTATTCCATTTACAAACGCAATACCACAATTTCCAGTACTTGATGATTCAAAATGCATAAGATGTGGTGCTTGTGCAAGGGTATGTCCAAAAGATTGTATAGATTATCTCCAAAAACCACAAGAAATTACATTTGAAACTGATGCAGTTGTAATTGCAACTGGTTATGAAATTACTCCCATGGATGCAAAAAAAGAATACAATGGGACAAAACTTCCAAATGTAATTTCATCGCTTCAAGCAGAAAGATTACTTGCTCCACATGGACCTTATGGCAAATTTTTAAGGCCAAGCGATGGCAAAATTCCAGATTCTATTGCTTATGTTCAATGTGCTGGATCAAGAGATGAATCAATAGGTGTTCCTTACTGTTCAAGAGTATGTTGTATGTATGCAATAAAGCAAGCAATGCTTTTAGCCGGTATGCTTCCACTTGCCGAAATAACAATTTATTATATGGATATAAGAGCTTATGGAAAAGGATATGAGCAGTTTTATAACCAAGCAAAAGCTATGGGAATAAATTTTGTTAAGGCAAAAGTTGCAAAAATAACAGAAGACGAAGAACATAACCCAATAGTTAGAATAGACAGACAAGAAGATTTTTCAAAGCCACAAGAAGTAAAACACGATATAGTCATACTATCTCAAGGGCTTGTCCCTTCAAGAAAGGAATTCTTTGGTCTTGATATAGAACTTAACGATTATGGTTTTATAAAATCACCAGATCCAACATTCTCACCTGCAAAGACCAATATAGAAGGTGTTTTTGTTGCCGGTGTTGCAAGAGGACCCAAAGATATTCCTGACAGTGTTGTGGAAGCAGGCTCTGCCGCTATAGAAGCGGTAAATTATATTAAATCAATAAGGAAATAGGGAGTAAAAATGAGTGAAAAAATTTCAGAAAAAGAACACACTATCAATGAAAATTATAGACAAAAACCTAAAGTGGCTGTCTATGTTTGCCACTGTGGAGGAAATATATCAGATGTAGTTGATGTGAAAAGAGTTGCTGCAGAATTATCAAAATATCCTGATGTTGCAATTGCAAGAGAATATGCATTTATGTGTTCATCCACAGGGCAGGATATGATAATCGAAGATATTCAAAAAAATGGAATAAACAGAGTTGTTATAGCTGCTTGTTCGCCAGCTCTTCATGAACTTACTTTCAGAGGAGCGCTTCAGAGAGCCGGACTAAATCCATTTTTATACGAACATGTAAATATTAGAGAACAAGTAAGTTGGGTTCACAAAAACGATAAAGAAGGTGCCACTTTAAAAGCAATTGCCCTTGTTAAAGCCGGAGTTGAAAAGATAAAAAGACAAGATCCTTTAAATTCTATAAGGGTTGAAGCAATTCATGCTGTAGCTATAATAGGCGGCGGAGTGGCAGGAATGAGAGCAGCAATTACAGCCGCTGAAAACGGACTTGGTGTGTATTTAATAGAAAAAGGAAAAGATTTAGGCGGAAGATTAAATAGAGTTGGTGATGTATATCCAACAGGAGAAAAAGCGATTGAAATAGTTGAAAAATTTAAAAAGAAGGTTTTAAGTAACGATAAAATAAAAGTATTTACCGAAGCAGAAATAACATTTGTAAGCGGCTATGTAGGAAACTTCCAACTAAACCTAAAAAAATCGGATGGCAATTTTGAAAAAATAAAAGTCGGAGCTATAATAATTGCCACAGGGTTTGATAATTACAAACCTTATGAAGGAGAGTACGGTTATGGTTTAAATAAATTTGTTCTGACCATGCCTGAGTTTATAGAAGTTCTTGAAAAAGCTCAAGGTGCCGATTTCATTTACAATGGTAAAAAAATAAACTCTGTTACCTTCATTAACTGTGTTGGTTCAAGACAGATTGATGGGATAGATAAACCTGGTAAAAATGGAAAAGTAAATGATTATTGTTCAAGAGTGTGTTGCAGTGTAGCAATGCATCAAATGAACAAACTTAAAAATAAATTCCCATATTTAGATGTCTTTGATATTTACACCGATATAAGAACTTACGGAATGGAGCATGAGTCATACTACAAAAATGCATCAAAAAACGATGTGATATTTTTCAGAAGACCGCTTGAAGAAAAACCTACGGTAGAGTTTGAAAAGGATAAGATAAAGATAAAAACAAAAGATGTTTTAACATGGAATGAGGAGTTAGAAATAGAAAGTGATATGGTTGTTCTCGTAACAGGAATAGTTCCAAACGATATCTCGGATCTTGTAGAGTATATGAAACTTCCAAGAAGCGCCGAAGGTTTTTTACAGGAAGTTCATCCTAAATTAAGACCTGTTGAAGTTGCAAATAACGGAATCTTTATATCTGGAACAGCTCAGGCACCTATGGATATTATAGAAACAATACAATCCTCAAACACAGCAGCAGCAAAAGCTGCTTCGCTTTTAGCAGAACCAGATATACCGCTTGACCCGTTTGTCGCTGTAGTTGATGAAGACAAATGCACAGGATGCGGACTATGTCCAAAAGAATGTTCTTATGAAGGAGCTTTAACAATGATTGAAAAAGAAGTTAATGGAAAGAAAAAGAAAGTTGCTTATGTAAATGGTGCTTTATGTAAAGGCTGTGGTGCTTGCGTAGCAGTTTGCGAACCGAGAGCTATAAATGTAAATGGCTGGAGATTAGATCAGTTTGAAGCTATGGTTGATGCAATTGCAAAGGAGTGAAATATGGATAAAAATCAAAAAATAATGGAACAATTAAAAACTTTAAACCAGCAAAAACCAGTTTCAAAAGAGCTTATGGATTATTATAAAAAAACAAATGAAAAGATGAAAAAGGTCCTTGATTCTATAAAAACAAATGAAAAGGAAATCCCTGAAATTGCTAAAGAAACTGGGCTTGATACAAAAGAAGTTTTATGGTGTTTAACTGGACTTGTTAAATACGGAAAAGCCGAACATATACCTGCAAAAACAGGTTATATGAAATACAAAGCAAAATAAGGAGTCAAAATGAAGGTAAACACAAAACTTTTAAAAGAAATAAAAGAATACGGATCTTTTGATATATCAGCGTGTTTTAATTGCGGGAACTGCACCGCGGTCTGCCCGCTATCAAAAGAAGACTCATCTTTTCCAAGAAAAATGATAAGATACGCTCAAATAGGAGCTGAAAAAGAGATAGAGGCATCTCTTGAGCCATGGATGTGTTATTACTGTGGAGAGTGCTCTGATACCTGCCCAAGACAAGCATATCCAGGCGAATTTATGATGAGTTTGAGAAGATATTTAATCTCAAAATATGACGTAACCGGCATATCAAGATTTTTCTATAAATTCCCATGGGTTCAAAATCTTTTAGTTATTTTTTCTTTCGCTTTTTCGCTTATATTTTTCTTAAACTACTCTGGAGATTTTCAGGAACTTGCTGCAAAGATTGAGATGGCATTTCCTGTTTATGTAACGCTTGCGATAATAGGTTATGTCTTTACGATGTATAGAAAAACAATCTTTGAGAAAGCAAAGAAATTCCTTGTTTCTTTTGATTTTTCAAATATAAAAGAAACACTGATACACGGACTTACCCAAAAAAACTTCACTGGATGTTCTGATACTGACTGGACGAGATATATTGCTCATCTACTTGTAATGAGCGGATATACTCTGACTCTTATAATCTCAAATCTTCATCTTCTTGAGCCATTAAAAAAACAGTATAATTTTACAAGCATAGAAACACTTCTTGTTTTCTATGCTGGATTTGCAGTAATTGCAGGCGGCGCTATAATGATGATAAGAAGAATCGTTAAAAAAGTTCAATCCTCGAAATTTTCACACTCAACAGACTGGCTATTTGTTGTTATGCTTTTCTTAATAGGGACAACAACACTTGCAACTCATATATCAAACATAATTTTGGGAAGTGAATCTCAAATTGTTTCTCTTTTATATAAAATAAATATAGCAGTTGAGATTGCATGGATAATAGTTGTGGTTCCATTTACTAAATGGATACATATATTCTTCAGGCCAATGGCTGTATATCTTTACAACCTAAAAAAAGAAAAACAGCTTGCTTGATTAAAAATAAATAAAAAGAGGTATTTATGGACTCAAAACAAATGCTAAGAGAACTTACAAAAACAATGCAGCAGATTGGAGAAGTTGATAAAACTTATCTTAATGCGCTAAGTAATTTTATAAAGGAAGGAGAAAAAACTGGAGCGCTTCCAACAAAAGTAAAAGAACTCATCTCTGTTGCTTTAAGTATTGTTGCGCAGTGTGAATGGTGTATCGCATTCCATGTAAAAAATGCAATTGACGCTGGAGCAACAAAACAGGAAATAATTGAGGCGGCTCTTGTTGCTGGAATTATGGGTGGAGGACCTGCTATATCTCATATAAGATTAGTTTTTGATGCTTGCGAGCAGTTTGGCGCAAAATAATCTTTAGACAAAAAATATGGAGGATAAAATGGCAGATATAAAAGAATTAGAAAAGAAAGTTGAAGAGTTAAAATCGGAGATAGAATTAATAAAAGCAAATATGCCAAAAGACCAGTTCTCAATTGTAGTTATGAGCGGGGACTTAGATAAACTTCTTGCCTCTTTTATAATAGCAACAGGTGCCGCAGCAATGTATGAAAAAGTAATTATGTTTTTTACCTTTTGGGCTATACCATTTTTAAAAGATCCAAACAAAAAAGTTCCAAAGGACATAATCTCAAAAGCATTTGAGTTAATGCTTCCTAAAAATACTAAAGGACTTAAACTTTCAAAGATGAATATGTGGGGTATGGGTCCAATTATGATAAAGCACATAATGAAAAAGAATAATGTAAAGACACTTGGAGATCTTGTAAAAGTTGCTTCTGATATGGGAAATATCGAAATCTATGTATGTCAGATGTCTATGGATCTTATGGGCTATAAATGGGAAGAGATGATAAATTATCCTAATATGAAAAGCGCTGGTGTTGCTAAATTTGTAGCAGAAGCAGGGCAAAGCAAAGCAACTCTTTTTATTTAAAACAATTATCTGGTTCACTGAAAAACTTACTTGAAAATATAGATGAGATAAAAGCAATAGAAGTAGCCCAAAAATCCCTTTTTTCCCCCGACGATACGTCTGGGGGAAGCAGGAGGATTTTACTTCTTACTTTTCAATTATTTAACTATTTTTTTAGCAAACCTTAATCATAGGAGGATTAATGGAAAAGACAGACAAAATAGTTTATGTAGTTACACACGCAGATGATAATCCAGAGAAAGCAATAATTCCATTTGTTCTTGCAAATGCAGCAAGAACTATGGATATAGACACAACAATAATTCTTCAGAGTAATGGCGTCTTGATAGCAAAAAAGGGGTATTCTTCAAAGATAAAGCATGAAGGATTTGATCCGCTTGAAAAACTTTTAAATGATTATATCTCAAATGGCGGAAAGATTTATTTATGTGGTCCTTGCGTTAAAGCAAGAAAGATTGAAAATGATATAATAGAAGGAGCTACAATAGTTGGCGCTGCGAAGGTGGCGATGGAAGCGCTTGAAGCAAAAACAGTTTTTACTTATTAAAAGGAGGAAAAATGAAAAAAGTAGCAATAACTTATCTTTTGTCAATACTGATTATAAACACAGCATATGCCACAAACGGCGACAATATGATAGGCGTTGGACCGACATCAAGAGCTATGGGCGGAGTTGGAATAGCTAAAGCTCAGGATTCAATAAGCTCAATATTTGCAAATCCAGCAACGCTTACACAATTAAATGGAGACGAGTTTGATTTTGCTGGAACTTTCTTTGATCCAACCGTAAAAGCAAATGTTGTCTCTCCAAATCCGCCTAACGGTGTAGGTAATTGGAAAGCAGAGAGTAAGGATGAGGGATTTTCAATTCCAGCAATAGGACTTACACATAAAATAAATGAAAACTATGTTTTTGGTATTGGCGCTTATGGCGTTAGCGGTATGGGTGTTGATTATAGAAATCAGGATCCTATGGCTACCAATACAAAGGTTTCAGTTATGAAATTTGTCCCAGCGCTTGCTTATAAAAATGGGAATTTTTCTTATGGTCTTGGCATTGATATAGATTATCAGGCAGCAGATTTTGGAGAAGGACTTTCACACAATTATGCAATAGGTGCAAGATTAGGTGTTAATTATGAGTATGGTAAATGGAACTTTGGTCTTATTTATGTCACACCTCAAAGCGTAGATCATAAAAGAGTTTATGATTTTGATGGCGATAAAATCTATGATAATCTTAAACTTGAAAACCCAGCTCAATACGGCTTTGGAGTTTCTCATAAATGCACAGATAAACTAACATCAGCAATTGAAATAAAATATCTTGATTGGGAAAATGCTGATGGATATAAGGATTTTGACTGGAAAAGCCAGTGGGTTTATTCTATCGGCTTAAACTATAAAGCCACTGAAAAAATTAGTTTAAGAGCAGGTTACAATTACGCAGAAAATCCTGTAAGAATACATAATAATTTCAACCCATCTGGAACTACAAATGTTCAAGGGAAAAATATGTCAACCTTTGGATATGAGTATTTCAGAATAATAGGATTTCCTGCAATAGTTGAAAACCACATAACATTTGGAATTGGTTATAACCTTAGCGAAAAAGTTGCAATCAATCTTGGATATAAACACGCATTTGAGAAAACAATAAAAGAAACCTCAGGACAAATAACACTTGAGTCCAAATTAAGCGAAGACGCCTACGACTTTGGTCTTACTTTCAAGTTCTAAATCAAAAAAAAATTACATAAAAGAAGCCCGTATATTTGAATATACGGGCTTTTAATTTTGATAAAATATTTTAAGGTTCAGTGAAAAACTATTGGAAAAGATATAGATGAGATAGAAGTAATAAGACGATATAGATAAGAGATGTGGGCTGGAAGATTAGATTGAAAAGAAAATACCTTATTGATCCAATTTTCTAATCTTCTAATTCTTCCGGTCCTCTGACTTATTATGAAAAACAGAATATTTTTATCAAACATAATATTTTTGACAATAATAATTTTTTCAAAACCATATAGTTACAAATTCTTTTTAGCTGGAATTCCATTTATAATAATTGGAGAATTGATAAGATTAATCTCATCTTCTTGCATAAGAAAAAACAAAGAACTTTCAACAAATGGTCCTTATGCAGTATGTAGAAACCCTCTTTATTTTGGAACTTTTTTAAACATATTTGGAGTAATGATTCAAATAACATCAAAAGAACCATTAAGAAATCTAATTCTATGGGCTTTCATAATAATAAGTTTTTCATACATATACTATAAAACAGTAAAATCGGAAGAAAAATTTTTAAGTGAAAAATTTAGCGAAGTTTTTAAAAATTATAAAGAAAGTGTTCCCTGCCTTATACCAAAACTATCCTGTATTAAAGAAATATTTATAATTGAAAATTATAACTATGAATCATTTATAAAAAACAAAGAATGGCGTGGAGTTAGCGCAATAATAATTATAGAAATTCTAATCTACTTGAAAATTTCTTACTAAACCTAAATTTCTCTTAAATTTTATATACTACAATTATTTTTTCAAGAAAATATTATTTAGATTGAAAAAATTACTATAATTTGGGGCTAAAAACTTCCTTTTATTTTTAGATTAAATATCTTATCATTATTTGTCGATGAAGAACTTGAGTACTCAAGAAATATATTTAAATCAATCTTATAAATCCTTTTTGCTTTAAAACCGCCATAAACTCTATATCCGCCATAAGTAACACTATTATAGAAAAAAGAAACCTCAAGCGGGAAAGAAAATCTTTTATCAAAACCTGAAAAACTAAAATTTATTCCAGTTTCGCTAAAATTTTCTGGTATTATTCTTGATGGCTTATAAGCCCAGATTTTATAAAAAAGATAATCCTTATCCCGTGCTTCATTAAAACTTCCAAATTTATAATATGGTCTTATAGAAAAATCCTTATAAAATGAAAGATAGGATGTCTCGTTAATAATTCCATTTCCGCAGTATTTATCTGATTGGTCAAAGTATTCTTTAAATTGAGTTGAATTTTCAATATAACTTCTACCAATTTTATATCTTATAATAGGATTAAAATAATTTTCATATCCATAGGTCTCAACTAAAAATGTCTCTGATGAAATATCTCTAAAACCAAGTTTATTATAAAATGAAAGGTTCTTAAAATCATAATTCTTATCAAAAGTGATTGAATAAAAGTTTTTTGCTCTATTGTTGAATTTAAATTTTAAATTCCAATCATAGCTTCTTAAATTAAAATAAAGCGAATTAAATTTATCATTTTCTTTTAAAAAATTAGTATGATTTAGGTAATTTATTTTTTGTATCTCGCCGCCAAAACCATAAAAAATATTTTTATCTAAATATTTTTCAAAATTCAAAGCAATATTAAAACTTTCTGCAAAATTTCTATTTTCATAATTTAATTCAAACGAATTTTTTGGAATGTATTTTTCATAAATATATCTGTATAATTTCTTATTTTCAAAATCATTTAAAGAATGAGATATCATTTTATATGACTCATCTAAAACATCATCTCTTTTTCTATAAAAATCAAGAAAACTTATTTTATCTCTTATTGGAATATTTTTATTTTTTATCTTTTCAAATTCTTGCGCATTTTTTTCATAATTTATTATCATAAAAGAAGCCAAGAGAGGTGCATTTTTACTTTTTTCTATTAAAGATTTTATATTGTCATACATCTGATACTTTGAAAGATGTAAAAGAGAAAGGTCAAGTAAATCTTTATTATTTAATTTTGAGAGTTTTTCTTTAAAATTTCTATCACCTTCAAACTCCATAGAAAGCAAGAGTAATTGTTTTTCTTCATTTTCATCCAAATCATTTTTATTTTTGAGATATTTGTAAGCCATATATCTGTAATATTTTGCTTCTGTTTTAAAACCTGAGTTTTCCAAAAACTCGCTGTATGAAAAGTAAAATTTCGCATCTGGATTTTTCTTAAACATTTTTTCAAAGCAATACAAAGCATCATCATTATTGCCACGATCAAGATTAAGATATGAAACTGCAAGAAGTGTTTCATCTTCAATAACGCTACATTTTAGATTTTTAATTAAAAAATCTTTTTCAAAATCATTTCCATATTCAAGAACCTTCCATAAATACTGATTTAAAAAAGAATTATTCCCTTTTTTCAATGAATACTCAAGAATCTCTTTTCTTCTTTTTAGAGATAAATTTTTAAAATCTGATATTTCAACAAGATATTCAATATCTTTTGGAAGATCTTTTATTTCAAAATCAGGTTTTATATTGAGAGCACTAAAATAATAAAGAAAATAATCCTTTTTAAATTTTTTGTAAGCATCAATTGCTATTTTTGCTGAATAATTTTTATCTATTTTTGAATAATAAAGATAAAGTCTTTCAGCATCAATTTCTCTAAATATCCCATTCTTATACCCTTTTTCTGTATTTTTTATAAGGTTCTCATAATCAGAAGTAATAAAATAAAGATCATTTAGAAAATAAAAATAATTCTCATCATTATAGCAGTAATTTAGATTTTTAGAAAGTATCTTTTTTGCTTTATCAAACTCTTTTTTTGAAAAATAAACTTCTGAAATATTTTTATAATAATTACATCTATCTTTTTTATCAGTTTTATCATAATAATAAAGCGATTTTTCAATATCATCTAGATAGAAATAAAACTTTGAAAATAAATAATACACCTCATTATCCTTTATATTTCCTTTGTAAATATTTATAATTTCATTTGCTTTTTCAAAAATACCATTATTTATATAATAATCAATTAATTCTTTAAATGCTTTTTTATCACCTTTTTTTATCTTATCAATCATAAGATTTTCATATATCTGGGGTTTTTTTGATTTTAAAACTTGAACATAATTATCCATAAAAGAAATTTTTCCAAACTTTTTATATATTTTTTCAAGAATATCCATTGCTTCATCCATTCTTCCTGTCCAAACACATATCTGAAACAATCTTTGTTTCCAATCAATGCTTTCTGGATATATTGATACCGCTTTTTTAGAAAGTTTATATGCATTTTCAAGATCTTTTGTGTAAACAAAACTCTGATATGAAAGTTCTAAAAGATCCTTTTTTTCATCAGATAGCAAATATTGAAATGGAAAAATTAAAAATAAAATTAAAATTATTCTTCTCATAAAATATTTTTCTTTTTAAGAACTTTTATTGCAAAATTTCTTGCAAGATCTGGTCTATTAATTTGAAGATAAAATCTTATAATTTTATTTAAAATCTCATTTTCACCAATAAAATAAGCGCTGTATTTATCAATATATTTAAGATCCTCATTTAAATTTTTGCTAGACATCACAACACTCATATACTTTATAAAAGAAAGTTTATTTATCTGATATGAATAATTTTTATCAATAATTGAAGTAAGTGTTTTTTTAACTTCTTTTTCCTTTCCAACTAAAATCATTTTATTTATAAACTCATCAATATATTTTTCATACTCAGGATTTTCCCATAGAAATTTGAGAGAATAAAAATCAATAATTTCAGATAAATTATTATCATTTTCTTTTAAAACCATTAACCTAACTCTTACTTTATATAACCTTAGTTTAAAACTCTCAGGAAGTGTAATTCTATTTAAAAGATTGTTCGCTTCAGAAAATTTATTCTGTCTAATATAAATATCTGCAAGAGCAAAAATAAACTCCTCCTTTTTATACTTTTTAACTATATTTTTAAGATAAATTTCAGTAAGGGCTAAATTTCTGTTTTCATTTATAGAATAATAAATTATATTCTTTGATGGAAAAAGAATATAGAAAATAAAAGAAAAAAGAATTATTATCCCCAAAAATTCAAACACATTTACAACGCCCTTTTCTTTTTTTAAACTATCTACATTTTCCATAAATTTCTTTTATATAAAATATATTATCTTTAGTATTCTTTTCTGAAATCTTACAATTTGAAGCATTTTCAAGCTCATAATCTATATCTAAATATCCTTTAAGCTTTATATAAAGTTCTCCATCAATAAACCTAAATTCTTCAAGTTTTGAGTTTGAGGATTTAAGATAAGGGGTATTTATGCTTTGAGTTGATAAAACTAAAACATAAGGTGAATTTCCTTTAAGATTAATATAATTGTAATCGCCTTTAGTATTATATCCTGCCGACGAATCGTTTAAAATAGATGGAAAATAATTTTTATTTACTCTAACTGTTTTTGAATTGGAATTTGAAACTATAATCCATTTATCGTTATAATTATAAATTTCGTAATTATAGAAATCTATTACTTTTCTAACATAATCAGATGCAAACTGAGGATTTAATTTTTGTTTTAAAACATTATCATAAACATACTCAAGCGCTTTTAATGATTCATATTTTGAACCAGAATAAAAATGATAATATATATCAACTGGCTTTAGTCGCCTTGGGTTTTCAGTTAATTCAAATGTCTCAAGAACCTTTTTATATCCCCAAAATGGACCAGTCCATAGATTTGTATAAACATTTTCATTTTGTTGCCCACTAAATATTTGATAATAATTTTCCCTCTTAATACCATAAGGTGCAATTAAAGAAAGATATGGTTTATCTTTTGTAATTACTGTATATCCACCATTTATATTAAGAATATCATTATCATATAAAATTTTTAATGCCTGAAACGGCGCTATACAATCACCAGTCCAGAAAAATATGTTGTTTTTCTTGACAGGTGAGAGATTTTCTTCAATAAATTTTTTTGAGCCAAGTAATTCGTAATTTATATCAAATTTATATCCAGGTATGCTTATATTATAAACCTGTTCTATATGTTGAAACTCATCGTCAAGTTTCAAATCAATCCATCTAAAAGGATGTGAGTAAGAATGATTTGCAACTTCTACATTATCAAGCAAAAATATACTTTTTGCAATATCAATAAACTTTTCTTTTAAATCGCTTTTAATATCCGCTCTATCAATATCTCCAGTTATAACTGAAACTGAGTGTGGGATTTTGTATTTTTTAATTATTCTATCCCTTATAATTTCAGAAGAATAAAATCTTGGATCGCTTTCATATTTTGAGACAAAACCATCTCCATCTATGTGCGCTATAAGTATTCTTCTTCCATTTTCTGTTGTTGGATCAAGAACAGGGATATCTCTTAGTTTTAAACCTTCTTTTATAAACTCAAAAGGATTTAAAGGGTATAATTCATAATCATTTACATTAATAATCAAACCACTTTCTACGGCAAAACCACCCCAATCAGTAAAACCAGCAAGGATATTTCTCTCATTCTTTGAGTTTTTAAAAGCAATTACAGGTTTTAAGTTTTTACCATCTAAAATATTATCTGAATAATAATTAAATGGAACTTCAAAACTTTTATAACCTGTATCAACAACTTTCCACTTTTCAGATATATCGTTTCTCTTTAAATAAAGCCCTAATTTATTTAAGTATTTCTCATCAGTAAATGGAATATATCCAAGAAAAAGAATTTTTTTATCATTTTTTATCTGATTTAAAACCCATTTAAAAACTAATTCAGGATTTTTTAAAGAATTATTTTCAAGAGCAAATATTACACCAGCATACCTTGAAGTATCCTTGGGAAGTAGCTTATTTATATCTCTTATATCAGCTCTATATCCATAATATTCAAGTGGAAGTTGTATAAATCTGTGTGCCTGAGAATATATAACATCTGGGACCTTATCTGAATCATAAAAAACAAGAATGTCTCTTTTTATTTTTTCAAACTCATTACTTCCCCAGTTTTCAAGAGTATAATCAGAAATATAAGGGATAAAACCATCTTCTTTTATTTTTCTTGCGACCTCTATTTTTCTTTTATCATCAACTGGAAGATAATCTATAACTATAACTTTATATCCAATACTTTTAGCAAAATTAAGTTTATCTTTAAGCCAATTTGTATCTTCTTCTTTCATCTGAATATAATTTTTATCATTATCAATCCCAAAATAAAGTGACTCTGCCGCTATGTAATCGGAATATTTTTTTAAATCCTCCATAATCTCAAATCCACGATTTATTATTATCTTTAAATCAGAATATTTTTCCTTAACTCTTTTAATTACCTCAATAATAGATTTTTGATAATCTTTTATTTCATTCTCTTTTTTTAATACAAGAAGATAAGAATCAAGAGTATCAAAAAAGAAATTTTTAAAACCTTTACTTTTTGCATAATCTATTTTTCTAATAACATAATCTTTTGCTTTTTCTTTTCTTAAATCTATTATTTTACTTTGCCAGTTTTTATTCTCTCCAATTATTATTGAATTATCAAGACTCTCATCATCAGTTTCACATATAGATACATATCCAAACAATCTTTCTTTATTTTCCTCAAGAGTTTTTTTATCTATATTATCAACCTGAACAACAACATTATCAAAAAAATAAAACGATTTATCTTTGAAATCTTTTCCATAATAGAAAGCAAAACTTTCAGCATTCAAAAAAGCATTAAAAGAAAATAAAAAACTAAATAAGCATAAAAGTTTCATACTCAAGTTCCTTCATCGCTTTATTTAAAATATAAAGCGATATTATAAAAGAAATAAAAACTGAAATTCCAAAACCATATCCAAAATACTCGGGACCAAGTTGAATTGTTAAATAAGAAAGAATAAAATTTGATATAAAAAAAACAAATGATATCCACATTGCCTCAACTCTTTTATCAAGATAATGCAAAACACTCAAAATCGCCATAAGACCTAATTGTATTTGAGTTGAAACAAGATCTATATAAAAAAGTGGAAGATAGAGTTTTGGCATATTAAGAAAATCAAATATAGATGGAGAAAAATAATAAACAAGAATATCAAATATTCCCTGAATTATAATTATTTCTCTTATCATCACTCTAAGTGTCTCAATCATTTCATCCTTAGCATCTTCAATTTCTTTAAGTTTTCCATTTTCTCTTACCAATCTGAAATAAAACTCATATTTTTCGGCAAAATCAGCTTCAATACGATAAAAAAATATTGCCATTCCTGGAACTATAGAAATATAGGCAAGAAATATAGGCAGATCATAAACGACACTTGCATTAAGTCCAGAAATAACCTTATATCCAGTTGACTCTGAGAACCAGAAAACAAATTTATCTATCCATATACCAAGATTATAAAAAAGAGAAGCAAAAACAAGGCATGGCATAAATTTTTCATTTTTTTTGGTTATAAAACTAAAATCTATAAAATGATTTGATGGATAATTTTTTACTATTATTGCTGATAGGATGAAAAATAAAACAGAATTCCCAATAAAAAAAGAAACAAGAAGCCACTCAACTCTTTTATAAGGAATAAACACCGCTATTAAAATAATTAAAAGATAAGATAGAAAATAAGCGACAAAGATAGTTTTATATCTTTTAATTCCAAGTAATAAGGTATTTGCTATCCAGGTTCCAGACATCATTATAACTGTCGAGACAAAGATTATTACAAGAAGAGCTGAAGTTTCTTTTAGGAAAAAAGAAGAAAATAAAAGAGCCGCAAAAATACCAATTACAAAAATAATAAAAAGAACACCTGTATATGAAGGAAGAATATAATCTTCCTGTCTTCTAAATATTTTATCAGAAACATATCTTGAAAAAGATAATTGAAAAGGTGAAGAAAGTATTAAACTCATAGCAAGAATATAAGTTATAACTACCTGGAACTGAACAACACTAAAAGAAAATTCTTTTTTATATGACTTAATAATTCCTATAAAAAGTATTGATATTATAGAAATAAGCCAGGGACCAGAACTTAAAATAGCAGAATATCCATAAACCTTAAATAAAGAAGATAATCTATTAGAACTAAAAATTTTTTTTAACTCAAAACCAATTCCTGCCATTTAATCAACCTTTTATATAATGATTATAAATCTCTCTATATTTCTCAAAAAGTTTTTTTTCATCATAATATTTCTTTACTCTTTCAAGAGCATTTTTTGAGTATTTTTCATAAATTTCTTTATCAGTCAAAAGTTCTATATAATTTTTAGCAAGAAGTGTTGGATTTGCAACAGGAGTTATCTCGCCAGCTTTTCCTATCTTTATATCCTCTTCATCCTTTCCATAAATTAACTCCGAGCAACTTCCTACATTGGTGCAGACAGCAGGAACTCCAGCAGCAAATGCTTCAAGAATAACGAGAGGCATTCCTTCGCTTATAGAAGTAAGTGTTATAATAGATATATCAGATAGAACTTCCTCAATTGGTTTAAAACCAAAAAATTTTATATTTTTTTCTGCATTTAAAGTTTTTACATACTCTATACATTCATTGTAATATTCTTTATCTTCATCTGTTGGTCCTATAATCCAACCCTCTATATCGTTAAGTGTTTGTGAAGCTATTTTTATAGCAGTTATAAATGTTTTTATATCTTTTATTGGCACAACTCTTCCAACAAGAGCAACTACATTTTTAAATTCCTTTTTTTGCTTTCTTTTGTTGTATACATTCTCAAACTTTTCTATATTCACACCATTTGGTATGACTTCAGTTTTATTTGCATCTGCGCCAAGTAGAATCTGAGTATTTCTTGCGCCATTGTAAAGCGATATTATTTTATCGGCTGTCTCATAGGCAAATTTATTTATACCTTGGAAAAATCTAACCCATAATTCTTTTATGTAATTTGTTTCATTGCTTGATTTTAAAATATTTAGTTTATACTCCTCTATCCAGTTAGAAAGCATAATATCTATCTTTCTTTCCATAAGATATATTCCATGCTCTGTAAGAATAAATTTTCTTTTATAATTTTCTTTAAGAAATGCGCCAAGAAAACCAGCATAACCAGTAGATGGTGAATGAACAAGTTTAAAATCAATAATATTTTTAGCAATATTTACTATCTTCCATATAGGAGAGTGTATATTTCTAACTGTCCAGAAATAATCAATAAAAGGAACATCAGGCGCATTTTTATAATACTCTTCCCTTATAAACTCAAATGATTTTTTTGAGTATAAAAATTGCTTTTCATCAATTTTGTTATAAAAATCAATCTTTTTTAACTCATCATTTAAAACATCTCTGTGTCTTTTAAACCAGTAATGAAGTTCTCTTATCTTTGGAACAAGATCTTTATTCCCTTCTATTTTTTCTTTTTTATAATCAGAGTCATAGTCAAAAAGAAAGTGTGTTTCAATATGAACAAGATTTTCTGGTATTTTGTATTTAATCTCTCCATACTCTTTTGGATTTCCGCCTATAAAAACAACACCAAATTTAAAATCACTAAGCCCATTTATCAACTGATAAATCCAAGATGAGACTCCTCCTTTTATATAAGGAAAAGTTCCTTCACAAACCAAAAGAATATCCACACTATCTGATTTTTTAATTATCAATTACCCTCCCACATCTCATAAAAAGGGGAAGTGGTATAATCTATCTTAAGAGAATAATCTCTTCTAAATACTTCTTTTATTTTTTTATACTCATCTTTTTCAAAATAAATCTCTGCAATAAGTGGAAGAACTTTATGCTCATCAAATCTGTATTTTAAAGCCATCTCAAAACAATCAAGCGCTTTCTCATAATCTTTTTGGTATTTAAAAATCTTTCCTTTTATAAAAAGAATTTCTCCATCATTAATTATTTTTTCTGCTTCTTGGATATGACTAAAGGTCTTATTTATATAAAAATTTTTTAAACTTTCTTCTGATATCTCCAATTCAAACATATCAAAATAAAGAGATGCAAGAGTTTTATTAATTCTTGCTTTGTCTATAGCGGAATTGGATATTTTCAATTTTTCAATCTCTGAATTTATTTTTTTGCTTATGTCATTTTTTATTCTTGAGATAGTTTCAAAACTATATAATCTTATCTCACTATCATTATCTACTAAAAGATTTTTCATTATTCTTATCGCAAAATAATTTATTTCGCTTGAAAATGTTTTTAATATTCTTAGTTTTATTTCTTTTGGCATTATTTGGAAATCAATATTAGTAATTCCTTCTCCAAGTTGTCTTTTAACTGTTGGAATTATATTTAATTCTTGAAAAGGATCAATAAAACTTATTTCATAATTAATTTTCTCTTTATGTTTTCTCAAAAGCACAACTACAAAATAAAGCGAGGCAAGATATCCTACAAAGATTATCACTGTATTTAAAAATGTAAAGAACAAAAGTTTTTGAATATTCTTCCCTGAATATCTTTTAGGAATAAGCGTTACTATTATCTGAGATATTAAAAAGCTTGCAAGCGAATGAAGAATAAAGAAAATAAATACCGTATAAAAATTTCTGCTCAAAAATACTGCAGTAATAGCAGATACTTCCAAAAATATTGATTTATATAAATTTCCTAAATTCATCTGCTTTTAACAATCAACTCAATTGTTTTATAGTAATCAGGAAGAACCTCAAAAACCATAAATCTAAAATTATTCTTTTTTAATCCAAATCTTTCTTCTAATTGTCTCTCTATTTTATCCATAACTGCTTCTATATTAGAGTAAGAACTGAAAGGGAAAATTATATAAATAGAGTCCTCTTTATAGCAGGAGATATCCATTGCCCTTAAGTTTCTTGAAATAAAATTATTTATATCTTCAAGATTTATAAAGATTTCTTTAAACTTTATCACTAAAATCATACTTCTTATTTCAAGTTTTTTTCTAAGATATGAAAGCCTTTTAATTTCAACTATAAAATCTTGAGGACAATGAGGATTTTCTTTTACTATATCCTTTGCATAATCTATTCCATTTATAAAATCTGAGAAATAATTAAGAACTACCCATACAGATGAAAGATTATCTTTTGTAAAATTTAAAAACTGCATTTCTTTAATAACCATAACAAACCTTAGATTATCCTCAGAGTCATAAGCAGGAATAACAGCCAAATAATCATAAATATGATCATCAAACTTAGAAAGATATGAAATAGTTTTCTTCTCAATGGCATCATTTAAAACTAAACTTTCCTCATTTAGATTTTCATTAAAATTTATAGAACTTATCTTCTGAAAATTCCCATCAAAAGAAAATATAGCCGCACTTTTAATTCCATAATTTTTGGAAATAACGGTTAATATTTCCTCAAAAGCGATATCTGGTTTTTCAATATATATTTTTTTTATTTGATTTATAGTATTTCTCAAACTCTGCGGTTTTATAATATAACTTTTTTCAAGTTGATCATGTGATAATTTTAAAAAATAAAAATTTTTATTCAATTCGCTAAATCTGCTTTCAGTATACTCATTCTGCTTCTTTATTTTATCAATAATTCTATTCCAAAAATAATGGAACTCTGAAAATATAAGCGAAAAAAGAACAAGATTTAAATATTTATATACCGGAAATGGAGTATAAAAAAGATAAAAAGAAATACCAAAAATCACCAAAAGAATAATAGAAGCCAAAAGTCCATAATAAAGAGTAACAACTGAAACAAGGATTAAAAGAAGGTTTATATCATAGTTTAAAAAGAGAGGATCTGTTTTATTTGAAAAATAAGAGATGAAAAGAAAAACAAAAGATATTAAGATAACTTCAAATACCAGTCCTATTACTGAAATTTCAGAAAAAGCATAGTTTTTTCTCATTTAGATTTAATTTGTGATAGAAGTTTTTTAATAAGTTCTTGAGAAACTATCCCTACGGATTTATATGAGGAAGATATCTTTGACCCTGAAGCGCTCCATATTAATTTGTCATTTTTTAAATCATATAAATTTATAGTTAAGCTCACCGCTGGCTCAGAATCAACTCCTGCTTTATATCTCCACTCATTTACATAACCAAAAAAAACAAAATCTATATTCTTTGCTTTAAGTGACTCTAAATAATCTTTTAAATCTTTATCAGTAAAATTATCGTTTTCGACCAAATCACAACTTGAAAGATTTATTTTTTTAGTAAATAAAAAATTTTCAACTATATTTTTAACTTTAAATCCAGCTGAAGGTGTCTCGCTGTTGTTTATAAAAGGAAGAACACAAACATTTGATTTAGTTTCAATTGTTACTGAATCTGAAATATTTTTAAATCCAAAACAAGAAGTAAAAAATAAAGAAAAAATCATGATATTTTTAATATTTTTCATAATTACACCTCTAATTAAATTGTACAATTTATCTCTAATAAAAATCAAAAATCGCATTGGATAATTAAAAATGTTGCCGAAATAGTTCTTGTTGGATAAAAAAGAATATCGCTGAAACTGTCTCTTAATATAAACTAATATTAGTTTGAATGGTTTAGAGAAACTGACAGAAATAAAATCCGACAAGAGATTAAAAAACCCTTAAGTATGGCAATATAGAGAAAGAAATATTTAAGAATATCTGTGAACTATCTGGAATATTTCTGCCAAAAGACTTATATCATTTATTACAAAGAATATTCTCGTTATTATCCACAAAAATCAGATATAATACTATTTGGAAAAACATTGACTTTTTATATAATGTTGGAAAAGGAAAACTCGCTTCTCAGATTTTGCTTCGCAAAGTAAAGACAGAAGATTCAATTTTACGTCTAAAATCGACTAGCGAGCCATCGCAGAGGGCAAGCTAGCGACCTCTTTTTCTGATTGGCGGAAGGGGTGGGATTCGAACCCACGGTCCGACGAAAGTCGGACACCGGTTTTCAAGACCGGCGCTTTAAACCGCTCAGCCACCCTTCCTCTAAATATATTATAGTATTTTTGTAAAAATTTCTTAAATTTTTATAAAATTTCAATTATGAAAATAATCTCACCAGATAAAAAAAGATAAAAAAGGCTTCCCCCAGGACTATTAAGTCAAGAAAATACCTGCCCTTAATCTTGGAATAAAACCTTTTATTTGAAATAAAATAAAAGGGATTGCTGGAAAGAGAAATGTCATCATGACAGAGGTGATCCATTCTTTGAAGAGAGAAAATACACACTCTTGAATTTTTCCCTATATTATGCTAAACTATTCCTAAGCGGGGAGGTTTTAAGATGAGAAGGATGTTTTGTATTTGTTTGATGATCTTTATAATTTCTTCCATCTCTGTTTTTTCTGATGAACTTAAAATAAACAAATCTAAAATACAAAAAACTCAGGTTCCAAAAAATATCCTCTATACCATAGACACGACCTTAAGGACAAATAACATATTAACTTATACAACAGATGAGGTATTCAGTTTTGAATCTGAAGCAAAGAAAACTTGTAACGATAAACTAAACACCCTAAAGAATTTTTCTATATCTGTAATAGGATGTAATATTCTTGAAAAGGGAAACGATTATACATATACCATAGATTACATCCCTGAATTAAAAAATCCAAACTTCATAAATTCCGTAATAATAGAAGAATACCAATCACCTAAGAATTACTGGAATGAAAATCTTGCAAAAAAAGAATTAAACAACTCACTCTCTAAATTCAATACATCTCCACTTAAAGTTTTCGATTCACAAACAGTGGAGGTTGGCAATGAGTATTCTTTTAAACTGAGATATATAAATGAAAATGTATTAAAAAAATCAAAAGTATATTATGCAAAATTTGAAAAAACGGTTTTTGGGAAATACACATTTGAGAGCGATGCAAAAAAAGATATACCATCTGCTATAAACAGATTAAAAAATATAGGAGTTGCGGCAATCTCAGGAAGAGTGATTGAAAATGGGAATGATTACGCAATAGAAATTGAGTATATAAATAAGGTTGATGACCTAAACAAACCATCAAAGAATCCCTTATACTCCATTATAGGTTATTATTGTCGGGAAACATTTCCCTTTGAAGATGATGCTCTAAGAGAAGCGGAAAAAAGAAATGAGATATTCGCAAAAGCGCAAGTAAATGTCATTCATAATTACGCATACCCTTTTGATAATGACTGGTCATTTGCAATTGACTTCGTTGTAAAAAACACTTACAGAAATGGAATATTTATCGGCAAAGAATACCTTATAAAGAGATACACTAATCCCCAAGAGTTTGATCTTGAAAGTGAAGCAAAAAAAGAAATGCAGGAAAAAACAAACAATTTCAATTCTTCCCAACTATATGTTGTAAGTTCAAAGGTTTATGAAACAGGAAATGGTTATTCTTTTTATATCGATTACATAGAAAAACAAAATTATCCAAAACAATAAAAATCTTCTAATACCTTTCTCTAAGGATTAGAAATAGAAAAACTTGAAACATTTTCAAATTAAAATTGTATAATTAAGAGAGAAGCATCTTTATGGAGGTTCTATGAAAGTAGAAATAAAAAAACTCCATCCAAAAGAAATAGAGGAAATGGGAATAAAATCATGGCCTATATGGACGAAAGAAAAAAGTGAGTTTGATTGGTATTATGATTCAAATGAGATGTGTTACTTTCTTGAAGGAGAGGTAACAGTAAAAACAGAAAACGAAGAGTATGAAATAAAAAAAGGCGATTTTGTTATATTCCCAAAAGGGCTTAAATGCAGATGGATAGTAAAAAAACCGGTTAAAAAACATTACAATTTTGAGTGAAAGGGGGGGATATGCATGGAATACTTGTAATAAACCCAGGATCTACAAGCGATGAAGTAAGTTTTTTTAAAGGAAGAAAACTTATATTTCATAAGGTTGTAAGATATACACCAGATGATTTAAAACCATTTGAAAATCAAAAAGTAACCTCACAGTTTGAGATGAGAAAAAAGGTTGTTCTTGAAGCACTTAAAGAAAACGGTATAGATTTATCTGAAATAAATGCTGTAATTGGAAGAGGAGGGCTTTTAAAACCAATTGAAAGCGGAACATACGAAGTAAATGAAAAAATGGTAGAGGATTTAAAAAATGGAGTTATGGGAGATCATCCATCAAATCTTGGTGGGCTTATTGCAAAAAGTATAGCAGATAGTATTGGTGTGAAAGCGTTTATAGCAGATCCAGTTGTTGTTGATGAAATGGAACCACTTGCAAGATACTCAGGTATGCCGGAAAATCCAAGAATTTCAATATTTCATGCTTTAAATCAAAAAAGAGTTGCAAGACATGCTGCAAAGCAATTAGGAAAACCATATGAGGAGTGTAATCTAATAGTTATGCATGGTGGTGGTGGAATATCGGTTGGAGCACATAAAAATGGAAGAGTTATAGATGTAAACAATGCTCTTGATGGAGATGGACCATTTACTCCTCAAAGAAGTGGTGGAGTTCCAGCAGGAGGACTTGTTAGAATGTGTTTTTCTGGAAAGTATACCCTTGATGAGATTAAACTAAAAATAAAAGGAAAAGGTGGGCTTGTTGCATATACTGGAACAAGCGATATAGTTGCAATAAAAAAGTATATAAAAACAGGTGAAGCAACAAATGGCGTAAATCCGCAACTTGTAAGTAGAGAAAAAGCAAAAGAAGCACTTCTTGCAATGGCTTATCAGATCGCAAAAGAAATAGGATCACTTGCAACAGTTCTTGAAGGAAAAGTAGATGCAATAGTTTTAACTGGTGGAATTGCATACGATGATGAATACATTGTTCCTGAAATAAAGAGAAGAGTTTCTTGGATTGCACCTGTTATTGTATATCCAGGCGGTGATGAGATGACTGCATTAATGATTGCTTGTGAAAATGCTTTAAAAAAACCAAATACAGTAAAGATTTATCAATAAGTAAGGAGGAAAAATGATAGAATTTAACAGTTTTGATGAACTTATTAAAAAAGTAAGTGGAACTACAAATAGAGTTATAGTCCCAGGAGCAAATAACTTAGAAGTGCTTGAAGCACTTAAAATGGCAACTGATAACAAACTGATATCTGGTGGAATACTGATAGGTCCAAAAAATGATGTTGAAAAATACATCAAAGAAATGAATCTTCCAAATATATTTGAGATAAAAGATGAAAATGATGTTGTAAATATGGCAAATATAGCAGTTGAAATGATAAAAGAAGGGAGAGGAGATTTTCTTGTTAAAGGTCTGGTTGACACAAAGTATTATATGAAAGCAATACTTAGAAAAGATATTGGTGCGGTAAAAGAAGGTGGACTTCTTTCTCATTTTGTTTTATTTAAACTTTCAAATTATCACAAATTTTTTGCTTTAACTGACGCAGCAATTGTAATAAAACCAACACTTGAAGAAAAAGTAAAGATAATAAACAATGCAGTTGAAACACTAAGAATTCTTGGTATTGAAAAACCAAAAGTATCAGTGCTTTGTCCTGTTGAAAAACCAAATCCAAAGATACCAAGCACAATGGATGCTGTTGAACTTGTTAAGATGAATAAAGAAGGAAAAATAAAAGATTGCATAATAGAAGGACCTTATGATGTGTATATAACATTTTCAAAGAAACTTGCTCAAGAGAAAGGGGTAAAAGATGGAGTTGTTTGTGGAGATGTAGATCTTGTAATTCTTGATGACCTTGATGCTGCAAATGTAACATATAAAGCAATATCCTTTTTTGGCGCTGGTATGACATCTGCAACGATTCTTGTAGGTGCAAACTTCCCAGTTATACTTCCATCAAGAACAGATTCTCCAATGACAAAGCTTTATTCAATAGCACTTGCATCATATATTCAACAAAAAACAAAAATAAAGGTTAAATAATGAAAAAAATAAAAAGAATTCTTTTCACCGGTGGTCCATCAGCCGGCAAAACCTCAATTATAGAAATTATTCAAAGAAGATATCCAAAGATATTTGTCTCTGTTCCGGAGGCTGCAACTATTTTGTATTCTGGTGGTTTTCCAAGAATAAAAGATGATAGAGCAACAAAACATATTCAAAGAGCAATATATTTTACAATTATTGAACTTGAGGATATGTATTTAGAATTATATCCAGAAAAAATTCAATTATGTGATAGGGGAACACTTGATGGAATTGCATACTGGCCTTTAGGAGAAAATCCTCTTGATTTTGTAAAATCAGTTGGGACAACTGTTGAAAAAGAATTAAAAAGATACGATATTTTAATTCATCTAACAACACCAAAAAATAAAGAACTTTATCAATTAACCAAAGAAAGAACTGAAAATCATAAGCTTGCTCTTGAACTTGACAAAAAAACTATTAAAGCATGGGAAGGACATCCAAAACGATTTATAATAGATGATGAAAAAGATTTCTTGGTAAAAGTTGAAAAAGTGGTATCATTAATAGAAAATGAGATTGGGCTTAAGGAGGAAAAATGAATTTCTTTAAAAAAATCATAAATAAAATTATTGGAAGCAAAGAAACGGAAGCTCAGACAGAAACAATAAAAGAAGAAAAACAAAAAGAAAAACAAGAAGAAAAAACTAAACCACAAGTTGAAGAAAAAAAAGAAAATAAAAAGACATTAGAAGAAAAATCAGATGAAGAATTAATTTCTGAATTAAACAATTTAGCACCAGGAATATTTTCTCAAGCAAAAACTCCAGAAATGAAAAAACTAATCATTGATATATACAAAAAAATGCTTAATGATGGCGTAAATCTTCAAAATGAAAAAGAAGTTGAAAGGTGGATGCAAAAAAACCAAGATTTATTTGCAAAACCATCTCAAAAAATTGAAACATATAGAAGAGAAAAACCAAAAGTTGGAAGAAATGATCCTTGCCCTTGTGGAAGTGGGAAAAAATATAAAAAATGCTGTGGAGCAAATGAATAAAGTTATAATAAAAACAAAAAAGTGATTTTAGAAAAAATAGAAGTAAACTCTGAATTTAAAAAAGCATTTGATCTTATAGAAAATCAAAACAAAAATGTATTTATAACTGGAAAAGCCGGAACAGGAAAATCGACCTTTCTTTCCTATTTCAAACAAAAAACAAAGAAAAAAGCTGTTTTTCTTGCACCAACTGGTGTATCTGCATTAAATATCGGCGGTGAGACCATACACTCTTTTTTTGGATTTTCTCCTGATATTACTGCAAACAATGTTGAAAAAATAAGTGGATGGAGGGAAAAACTTTATAGAAATATAGAAACCATAGTTATAGATGAAATATCAATGGTAAGAGCAGATCTTCTAGACATTATTGATATTTTTTTAAGAAAAACTCTATCATCACAAATTCCATTTGCAGGAAAACAAGTTGTCTTTATTGGAGATCTTTATCAACTACCACCTGTTGTAAAAAATTCTCAAAGGAAAATATTTAAAGAAAGATATTTATCAGAATATTTCTTTGATTCTGATGTTTTTAAAAAAATAGAAATAGAGTTTATAGAACTTGAAAAAATATATAGGCAAAAAGATGAAATATTTATAGACATTTTAAATAGAATAAGAAACAACACCATTACAGACAACGATATTGATATTATAAACCAAAGAGTTTTTGATATTAAAAAGATTGATGAAAAATATCTTATTTACTTAACTCCGCTAAATAGAACAGTTAAAAAAATAAATGATGAAAAATTAAACAAACTTAACAAAAAGATATATGAGTTTAATTCAAAGATAAGAGGAAACTTCAATGATATAAAAGAGCTTCCAGCAGATAATATCCTTTTGCTTTCTGAAGGAGCACAAGTAATGTTTTTAAATAATGATTCAGATAAAAGATGGGTTAATGGAACTCTTGGAAAGGTAATTGGTTTTTATAAAAAAGATGGGCAAATTAATGTTATTGTTGAAACAGAAAATGGAGATAAAGTTTATGTTGAGCCATATACTTGGAAACTTTTTAAATACAAATATGATGATGAGACAAAAGAAATCTTAACTGAAACAGTTGGTGAGTTTATTCAAATTCCATTAAAACTTGCCTGGGCAACAACAATTCATAAAAGCCAAGGGAAAACATTTGAAAAAGTCTTTATAGATCTTGAGACCGGAACATTTGCTCATGGACAAGCATACGTTGCGTTTTCAAGATGTAGAAGTTTTGACGGTATATTTTTAAAATCACCAATATCAAAAAAACATATTATAATGGATAGAAGAATTGTTAACTTTTTAACATCTTACAGATACAGATTATCAGAAAAAGAAATTCCATACACTCAAAAACTTAAAATAATAGAAAGCGCAATAAAAGAAAAAAGAAAAATCACAATAACTTACTTAAAACCAAACGATCAAAAAACAACAAGAGAAATAATACCGCTTTCAATTGAAGAAATAATTTTTTCAGGGAAAAAAATTGAAGGACTAAAAGCATATTGTAATTTAAGAAAAGAGGAAAGATTCTTTAAAATTGAAAGAATAATAGAAATAAAAATTTAAATTTATTTTGGTAGAATAATATCTTATGAAATACTCAAAACACTCTTCTTTTGAAATGTTAGGCGAATTATTAAAATCTATCTTTACCTTCTTTGAAAAAATCACTTCATCCAAAGGTATAATTCCTTTTACAATATTTTCTATTTTAATATCTCTAATTTTTGCAATGATACTTGTTTTAAATAAAATTTTCTCAGATCATAAAAAAACTAAAATCACAACTAAAGAAATAATATCTGAGATAAAGTTTTTGGCTTCATATATTTATATCCTCATTTTAATACTATTGCTTATATTTCAAATATTTGTTGGAAGTAGAGGGTATTCTCCCTTTGACTCTGAAACGCTTAATATAATGATTAAACCTAAATATATTTTTTATTCAATTATTATGATTTTCCTCTCATCTGTTTTTGCTTTTAACTCTTTTTTAACATCATCTCAAGATGGCGAAAAAATATCATATCAAGAAACCATAGAACTAATAAAACTATTCTTAAGCAGAAAAAACGAATATGAAAATGCTAAAGATTCAAAAGATACTACCTTACAAGATACAACCTCTGACACTAAAATATATTTTTTCACAATATTTATTTTTATTGTCGTAGAGATAATACTTTTCTATTACAAGTTTTTCTTCCCAGCAATAATAGGAGTATTTTTTACTTTTTCCCTTTTGAGTAATTACAGCAAATTTAAAAAAGTAAGGTTTAATAATCCATTTACAAAATCATTTTTAATTAGTTTTCCAGTATTTATAATAGCAATTTTTCTCTCATCCAAATTTGAAATACCAACACAAGTTGCAATTTCTATAATAAGTATAGCAATCTATTTTATAATCGATTATATTACCGATGATTTAATAAAAAATAGCAAAATAATATCTATTCTAAAAGATACAGCATCTTTATCTGAAATAACTGCAAAAACAGAATGCTATTTTGAAATTATAAATGAAGGAATTATAAACACAAAGATTAAAATAGAATATAAAAATCTATCAGGAATTATAAAAATACCAATAATTTCACTTGCAAATACAGATCCAATTATTCAATATAATCTTGAAAATCAAAGAAACTTAAGTTTTAACATAGAAAACAAACTTGATTATCCTCTTTTATACCAACTAAATGATATATTTGGACCAAACATACCATCTTTTCTAAAGATTAATTCAATTGAAGGTGCTAAATTAACTGGGAGAAAACTAACAATTGAACTTAACCAAACACTTTTAGGAAAGCCTCTATCTTTTTTATATGAAGTATCAAACATCACAAAAGCAGTTCTAAAATTCGATCAAAATATTTAGTTAACTATTTTAGTTTAAAAACATACTTTCCTAAAATAAAATCACTTAAATCAAAAAATCTCCTTAAATCTATTCATAAACTTTTATATATCTTAATATTTTTTTACCCTCATAAGTTTTTCTACAAAATTTCTGCCGATAAAATAAAAATAAATCAAAATCCCTCTATAATTCCCTTCCGACGTGACGTCGGAGGGGACTGAGGGGAATTTTTAAGGGATTGAAATCTTTTATATTTGTTTAGGGAGATAATTTTGAACTATTTATCTAATTCGTAGACTTATAAAATATAGATCAAAATTGTATAATAAACTTTAAGGAGCAGTTATGGGAATTAATCTTATTTCTGAAAATAAAGAAAAGAAGTTTTTTCAAGCACTTAGAGATGTTTTTATTGGTGCAAAGATTGAAGGGCAGGGTGGTTTTGTCAATTTAATGAAAATAAAAGCAAATTACTATAAGAAAATTGAGGTTATCTTAAAAAAAGATATAGACAAAGCATTAGAAAAATATCCAAACTTTAGAGAAGAACTTTTTGATAAACTTTATTCTTTTTTTAGCAAATATTTTACTGAAAGCGGCTCAATTTATTTTAACTCAACCCCATTTCATAACAATATTTATGAAAAAGTTTATACCGATGATAGAGATGTTATACTTTTTTGGAAAACAAGAATGCTTTACTATGTAAAGACAGATAGAATATTTAGAAGCCTTGATATTGAAGTAGATGGATTAAATTTTTATTTTGATGTTTCAAATCTTGAACATAAAAAAGCAAATGAGAAAAGAGATTTGATATATGAGTTTAAAGAAATAAAAGATGACAAAACAATTGTTTTTAATGTTTATTATTCTGAGAAAGGAAGAAAAACAAAAACAGATGAGATAATAAAAGAACTTAAAAAGGAAAACATAAAAATTGATGAAGAAATAATCGAAAAAGCATTTAGAGTATTTGAAAAACAAAGCGAAGTAGATTTTTTTATAAATAAAAACGCAAAGGAATTTTTACAGGAGCAATTTAAACTCTGGAGTTATCAATATTTTTGGGAAGGGGCAAAAGAATGGAGCGCTGATAGAGTAAATCAATTACAGATTTTAAAAGATATTTCTTTTAAGATTATTGATTTTATTTCACAATTTGAAGATGAACTTGTAAAGATATGGAACAAGCCAAAATTTGTTAAAAACTCAAATTATGTAATTACATTTGATAGAATTAAGGACTTAAAAATAATAGAAAAAATAATCAAACACAAAAATATAGATGAGCAGATTAAAGAATGGAGAGAACTTGGAATTGTAGATGATAATTTTAAAATAAAAGAAGTTATTGAAAACAATTCAACAGGAAAGCATTTAAATAAAAAATATGAGCATTTACCAATTGATACAAAATATTTTAAGGACCTTGAACTTGAAATTTTAGGTTTATTTGATGATTTAGATAAATCCCTTGATGGCTGGCTAATAAAAAGTGAAAATTATCAAGCATTAAATACAATACTTCCAAAATTTAAAGAAAAAGTGCAAACAATCTATATTGATCCGCCGTTTAATACAGGAGAGGATTTTGATTATATAGATAAATTTCAAGATAGTAGCTGGCTTACTTTAATGGAAAATAGAATAGAAAAATCTAAGAAATTTTTAGAAAAAAATGGAAGTTTTTATTTGCATTTAGATTCAAATGCAGATTATTATGGAAAAATATTGTTGGATAGTATATTTGGGAAAGATAATTTTAGAGTAAAAATAACATGGAAGAGACATACAGGTCCTAAAATACAATCTTTACATTTTCCTGACATTTCAGATTTTATTTTAATCTATTCTAATAATGAAGATAACTGGATATATTTTCCCCAGTACATGGGATATGATGAAGATTATATTAAAAAGTTTTATAAATATGAAGATGAAAAAGGAAAATATTCTCTTCACAATTTTTATGCTCCAGGAGATGGTCCGGCAAGAATTTTTTTTGGTAAAGAGATAAAGCCACCAAAAGGACATCATTGGGCATATACTCAGGAAAATATAAATAAACTTATAAAAGAAAATAAAATAATTTTAGATAACAAAGGATTTCCTAAATTAAAAATATATTTGGAAGATGCAAAAGGAATACAGTATTCTAACATTATCACTAATATTCATGTTCTCCAAGGGAGTTCAGAAGAGTTTTTAGATTTTCAAACTCAAAAACCTGAAAAACTATTAGCATTATTTATTCAAGCATCTTCAAATTTAAATAACTTAATCCTTGATTTCTTCCTCGGCTCTGGCACAACAACCGCAGTTGCACATAAACTTGGTAGAAAATGGCTTGGCGTTGAGATGGGAGAACATTTTTACACGGTAGTTTTGCCAAGAATGAAAAAAGTTTTGGCTTATGATAAATCAGGAATATCAAAAGAAGTTAAAGAATATCAAGGCGGCGGATTTTTTAAGTACTATGAACTTGAACAATACGAAGAAACACTTGCAAATACTGTTTATGAAGATTCTGATTTGCTAAACTCAGGTGATAAATCGCCTTATGAACAATATGTCTTTCTAAAAGATGAAAAGATGTTAAAAACATTAGAAATTGATTATAAAAATAAGAAAGTAAAAATTGATCTTGATAAACTTTATAAAAACATAGATATCGCTGAAACAATTTCTAACCTAACAGGAAAATGGATTAAAAAAATCAAAAAAGACGAGATAGAATTTGCTGACGGAACAAAGATAAATCCCAACGATCTTGACTATAAACTAATTAAACCCTTAATCTGGTGGGAGTGAAATGAAATTAAAGGAATTTTTAGAATTAATCAAAATATGAAATTATATTTACAAGATATTGTAGAAAATTTATCTTTAGGAAACTTGACAGAGAAGTAGCAAGTATTTGAATTTATGTATGAAACAAAAATTTAAAACAGGTAAAATAGTAATTTATAAGTCCAAAGAAGGACCGAAATTAAAAGTGCGTTTAGAAGAGGAAACGGTATGGTTAACACAAAAGCAAATGGCTTTACTATTTGATAAAAGTGTTTCTACTATAAATGAGCATATAAGGAATATTTATAAAGAAGGAGAATTAAAGGAGGAATCAACTATTCGGAAATTCCGAATAGTTCAAAATGAAGGTGGAAGACGAGTTGAAAGAGATATAGATTTTTATAACCTTGATGTCATTATTTCAGTTGGATATCGGGTTAAATCTTTTAATGGAACCCAATTCCGTATCTGGGCAACTAAAATTCTTAAAGAACATCTAATTAAGGGTTATACAATCAATGAAAAACGACTTTTACAATCTAAAAATCATTTGCAAGAGCTACAAAACACTATCTTGTTTTTACAGGAAAAATCTAAACACAAACTTTTATCTGGGCAAGAGCAAGAAATTTTAGGTTTACTTGCGAACTACTCAAAAACACTCACTCTTCTTGAAGAATATGATAAAGAAAAGTTATCGATGATAAAAAAAACAAAAGATAAGTTTGTTTTGAAATATGAAAACGCTATTAAAATTATTCAAGAAATAAAGAAAGAGTTGATTGCTAAAGGAGAAGCAAGCGATTTATTCGGACAAGAGAATGACAAAAAATTTCAAGCGATTTTAGGTAGTATTTATCAAACTTTTGATAAAAAAGAATTATATCCATCATTGGAAGAAAAAGCAGCTCATCTTTTATATTTTATCGTCAAAGACCATCCTTTCATAGACGGCAATAAGAGAATTGCTTCGTTTTTGTTTATTTATTTACTTGATAAAAATGATTTTCTTTATCGAAAAAACGGGGAGAAAAAAATCAATGATAATGCTTTAACTGCTTTGACTCTCCTAATTGCGGTCAGTAGTCTGAAAGAAAAAGATAAGTTAATTAAAATCATTACTAATTTGGTGGCGATATGAAATTATATTTACAAGATATTGTTGAAAATTTATCATTAGAAAAGTTGCCAGCGGAATGGCAAGGTGTTGATTTTGCTCGGTTTTCAAAAAATAAAATACTGTTTGATTATCAACAGGAATCATTAAAAAATGCATTAAAAGCATTGTATCTTTACTTTGAAGAATACAAAGAAGATAAATCAAAATTTTTTAAACATTACCAAAACAATGGACTTTTTGAGAAACTTGATTACAATATAAAAGAAAGTAAGACGATAAAATATCTTAAAGATTATGATAAGGACTATCCTATTAAAGATGAGAAAATTTCTTTTGAATGGTTTATTAATAGAATGAGTTTCTGGATGGCTACTGGTTCTGGTAAAACGCTTGTAATTGTAAAATTGTTAGAAATTTTAGGTTATTTAATTAAAAACAAAAAAATCCCAGAAAAAGAAATACTTTTTTTAACATACAGAGAGGATTTAATAGAGCAGTTTAAAAAGCATATAGATGAATTTAATAGCTATGGTAATGAAATTAGGATTAATCTGATTAATTTAAAAGACTATGAATCAAGCAAGTTTAACCAGGGTTTTAAATTTCCAAATGTAGTGGATGTTTATTATTACAGAAGTGATTTAATATCTGATGAACAGAAGGATAAAATTATAAACTTTAAAAATTATGATAACAACGGAAATTGGTATATACTTTTAGATGAAGCGCATAAAGGAGATAAAGAAGACAGTAAAAGACAGATTTTTTATTCTATTTTAAGCCGAAATGGATTTCTTTTTAATTTTTCTGCCACATTTACAGATGAACGAGATTATGCAACTTGCGTTTATAATTTTAATCTTTCTCAGTTTGTTGAAAAAGGTTATGGAAAACATATCTATATATCCAAGCAAAGTATAAAAGAATTGGAAAACAAGGTCGAGGTTTTGGAAAATGAGAAGCAAAAAATTTTGCTTAAAATACTGATTTTACAAACTGCACTAAATATACAGTATAAAAAAATTAAAAAAATAAATGAAAACTTATATCATAAACCATTGCTTTTGACACTTGTAAATTCCGTAAACACAGATGATTCAGATCTTGAATTGTTTTTCAAAGAATTAGAAAAAATTGGAAATTATAAAGATAAAAATAATTATTCCATTTTAATAGATAATTCTAAAGATGAAATTATCAAAGAGTTACTATCAGAAAATTCATTACTTGAGTTTGAAGAATCTAAAGTTAATCAAAAAATTACCGATGTTATAAAAAATGTGACTTTAAATGATATACTTAAGTATGTTTATAATTCTGATAAACCGGGGAAAATTGAAGTTTTAAAAATACCATCAAATAAACAAGAACTTATTTTTAAACTTACTACTTCAGAAAGACCATTTGCATTAATGAAAATTGGCGACATTACAAAGTGGATAAAAACCAAACTTACAGGATATGAAATAAACGAAAAATTTGATAATGAAAGTTTCTTTTCAAATATTAATGAAAATGATGATATAAACATTCTTATGGGCTCAAGGTCTTTTTATGAAGGATGGGATAGCAATAGACCAAATGTATTACTTTTTATAAATATCGGAAAAGGTAGTGATGCAAGAAAATTTGTTTTACAATCAGTAGGAAGAGGTGTAAGAATAGAGGTACTTCCAAATAAAAGAAAAAGAATGAAGTTTTTATATAACAATAAAGAAGTTGATAAGGGTATTTTTGATTTAATAAAAGATGACATTGAACCACTTGAGACCTTATTTGTTTTTGGAACAAAGGCAGAAAATCTTAAAGAAGTGATAGATACATTAAAGCAAGAAAAAACAGATGAGATTATTGGAAATTTATTTGAAATTAATCCAGACATAAAAAATAAGGAACTTTTGATACCTAAATACAAGAATTCTGCAAAACTTATTGTGGAAGAAAAAGAAGTTGTAAAATTTTTAATCCATCCAGATGATTATGAAACTGCAAAAAATTATTTTAATTATATAAGGGACAAAATTGCTTTACTCAAGTTTGATTGTGATATAAGAGTATTATCAGAAATAAAAAATGGGTTTAATGGAGGAAAAAATAAGTTTTTTAATTTAACAAAAGAAGAAGCAAAAATCAATAACCCAGAACTTATATTAAAAAGAATATTTGCTCATTTCAAAAACAAAATTGAAGAATTTGATTCTTTTAAAGAACTTGAAAAAGAAATCATACACTTTGAAAAAATATCTGTTAATGATATAAAAATAGACGACTTAAAAGAAAAAATAAATTTAGTTAAGAAAGTAAAAAATAAAGAGTCAAAAAAAGATGAACTAAAAAGAAAATTAAAGGAAGGAATTATTTCTGTTGAAGATTATACTACACAAATTGAAGATATAGCAAAGATATCTGAGGTTCAAGATATATCCTTAGGAAATGAAAAATTAAAAGTTAAATATATTCAAAATCATTATTATTTACCACTCATAATGGCAGAACAAGAAAAAATAGATTTTATAAAGCACATAATAAAACACAAAAGCGAGATAAATTTTATAAATGAACTTGATAACTATTTAAAAAATAAGAATAATTTTTTTACTAAATTTGATTGGTGGTTTTTCTCAAAAGTTGATGAAACATTAGATGAAGTATATATTCCATATTACAATCCTAAAACTAATAAAATTGATAAGTTCAAGCCAGATTTTATTTTCTGGCTAAAAAAGGATAATAATTACACAATACTATTTGTTGATCCAAAAGGAACTGAGCATACAGATGCTTATAGAAAAATAGATGGCTTTAAAAGAATTTTTACTAAAGATAAATACACACATAACAACCTAAACATAAATGTTAGACTTCTATTATACACCTCAGACATCTCAAAAGTAGAAGATAACTACAAAGATTTCTGGATTGATAAGATAGATTCATTAGAAAAAATTCTCAATTAATTTTAAAAATTTCTTAATCTTAAATTTTGTATAATTTTTTTATGACAAAATACAAAGTTGCTGTGTATCCTGGAAGTTTTGATCCTTTAACATTTGGACATATTGATATAATAGAAAGAGCACTTGAGATATTTGATGAAGTAATTGTAAGCATTTTCGTAAACCCAAATAAAAAACCACTTTTTACACTTGAAGAAAGAATTGATATATTAAAAAATGTTTTAAAAGATTATTCTGGAGTTAAAATTGATAATTTTAATGGTCTTCTTACAGATTATCTTAGGGAAAAGAAAATAAAGATTGTAATAAGAGGACTTAGAGCCGTATCAGATCTTGAGTATGAGTTTCAGTATGCTGCTGCAAATAGAACCCTATGTCCCGAAATTGAAACGGTATTTTTTATGCCAAGACTTAGATACTCATATTTATCATCAAGTGTTGTGAGAGAAATTGCAAGATTTGGTGGTGATGTTTCAAAAATGGTTCCACAATATGTAGTTGAAAAAATAAAAAATAAATATACAAACAAATGAACGAACCAATTATCTGGATAACCATATTTGCCTTAACCTCGCTTATAATAAACACTATTGGAATATACGCTGTTTATAAAAAAAATAACTGGAACGAAAATACAAAGAACTATTTTCTATGTTTTGCAGCAGGAGTTTTGATAACAACACCACTTGTCATAATTCTTCCTCACTCAATAGAGCACTCAGAAAATAGCGGACTTTTTTCGCTTTTTGGCTTTCTTTTTATGTTTGTTATAAGCAAAATTTTAAGAACTCATTTTGATAATAAAGAAATAGCTTTTGGAATTACTGCAGCAATTGCTATGGGAATTCATTCCTTAATAGATGGAATAATATATTCGGTTACTTTTAAAATCACACTTTTTGCTGGAATTGCTTCAGGAATTGGTATCGTTGCACATAAATTTGCTGATGGTGTTTTAACATATACATTTTTAATAAAAGGAAACATAGAAAAAAAGAAAGCATTTTTATACGCTTTTATACTTGCCGGAGTTATGACACCACTTGGAGCATTTATAACGTATCCTTTTTTAAGAAATATTGATGAAAAAATGCTTTCACTTTTAAGCGGATTTGTAAGTGGCGTTCTTCTATATACCTCTGCTTCTCATTTAATCCCAGAAGCAAGAGAAAACGAGCATAAACACTCATCAATATATTTTATCTCAGGAATCATTTTTGCCTTCTTAATGAGCATATTTCATAAACACTAAAGGAGCAATATGATATGTCCAAATTGTAAAAATGAAAATCCAGAAAATCTAACTCACTGCCAGATATGTGGGTATAGTTTAATTGAAGAAAAAAATAAAAATGATAATAACTTTGTTTATGCTGGTTTTTGGAGAAGATTTTTTGCTTTAATTATTGATAATATAAGCATTTCTCTTATATCACTACCACTTCTTTTTTTGGAAATTTTTAAAATAACTGGCTTTATATTTGGTTGGTTTCTTTTAAATTATTTTTATTTTTCGCTTTTTGAAAGTTCTAAAAAGAAAGCAACAATTGGCAAAATGGCTTTAGGTATAATTGTAACTGATATAAACGGAGAAAAAATCTCTTTTAAAAGAGCATCCGCAAGATACTTTTTAAAATTTTTATCAGCATCAATACTTTTTATAGGTTTTATAATTGCAGCTTTTACTTCCAAAAAACAAGCCCTTCACGATATTATCGCAGAAACACTTGTTTTAAAAAAATAAAAATTATTTCCATAAATCAATAAGTTTTATTTTTGAAAGTTCTTCTATAAATTTATTTTCAATCTCATAGATCTTCATTTTTAAATGGCATTTTGAAAAATTTGAGCATATCTTGTTTTTAAAAGGACAATCTCCGCGCCTCATTTTAGGAGTAAAAATCTCTTCTATCATATAAAGGGTTATATCTTTAAAAGGAATCTTTAGTTCAAATCCACCGCCTTTTCCTTTGTATGATTTTAAAATTCCATTTTTGCTAAGAGTTTGGAGAATCTTTCTTAAAAAAGGTCTTGGAAGATCTATTTCATTATAAATCTCAAAGCTTGATGCCTTCCCACCTTTTGAATTTATAAAATAAATCGCTCTTATTGCATAATCTGTTTCTTTTTTAATTATTCTCATAATTAAATGATACTAAATAAGTATCTTTAAAATCAAGATCTCCATTGGATAATAAAAAAATTTCTAAAAATATTAAATCCCCCTCTTCATCTCCTGCTTTAACAAACCAAACTCTGCAATTTTTTAGGGAATAAGTCATTCATTTTACATAAAAATAAACTCAAAATCCCCCTTTAATTCCCTTCCGACGTAACATCGGAGGGGAGTGAGGGGGATTTTAAAAATCTTTCTTTTTTCACTAAAAATAAGTTAAATTACACACATTTTTACTTATACCCTAATAGGGTATAAACATTAAAATAAATTTTGTTTATTTTTTAATTACTTTTTTTTAAAATTTTATAGTTATTCCCTAAAAATTAGTGAGTTTGGGTTTATAAAGGGGGAACGAAGGGAGATTTTTTTGAAAGGTTTTATACATAAGTATTTATTTGAGAGATATTGATTTTTTATCAAATTCTATTTCATGGATGTTCAAGTTTTTCTTTATTTTGGTAAAGAATTCTATACTCATCAATACTTATATTATTGTTCCATAGATTTTTTTTCAAACCAAAAAACTTTATAAAAGAAAAAACAAGAATTATAAAAACTCCAACATAAAAAGGATTTATCTTCTTTTTTCCATAAATTGATCTTATATCAAGAGTATTATTTATCGGACAAGATGAAACACATAAAAGACAAAAAGAGCAATCATCGCTAAAAACTTGATTTTTCTTATCAACCTCTATATTATGTGGGCAGTTTATAGAACATTTAGAACAATTTATACAGGTTTTTTTGTTTCTTTTAATTCTAAAAGGAGATAAAAGTGAAATTATAAACAACATTGCTCCATAAGGACATAGATATCTACACCAGAAAAAATTAAAAATAAAACTAAGAATAAAAAGAATAATGATTATAAAAAGAGATGTTCTTGATATGTTTGCAAAAAAGTAAAACATTTTTATATCTGCTATTTTATTGTAATCTGAATCAAGAAATTCTTTTAAAGATAAAATATCCATAGCAAAAAAAATTATATAAACAAAGAAAAATAAAATTAGATATTTAAAGATTCTCATTATATAATCAAGAATTTTTGGAATTTTAAAATCCTTTTTAAAAAGAAATCTTCTGAAAATAACAAGAACTTCACTCAAAAAACCAAAAGGACAAACCCATCCACAAAATGATTTTGGGAAAATAAAAGAAATTATAAAAACTCCCATTAAAAATAACAATCCTGCTGGATGTGCCATATGTATCTCACCGGTATTTATAAAATATCTCAGATTCATAAGCGAAGATATTGGAAGATATGCTTCAACTCCGGCAGGTCTTGGATATGGATTTTCAAGATAAAGCGTCTTTAAAAAATAATAAAACTCAATTCCAGCCCATATAGATAAAATAACAAACAAAAGGTTTATTATTATCCTAAATTTCTGAATTTTATTATTATAACAAGAAAAAACATTTTGTATCATAAAATGAAGTCAAGATAAAAAACTTTGGAACTAATCCTCTAAATTTATATCAAAGCCAAGTGCATTTAGTTTTTCTTTCATCTTTTTTTTATCGATTTTTAAAAACTCAATTCCTTTTTTTAATGTCATAATCTTTGCATGCGTATTTCTCATAATTGGATTTTTAACACCTTCAAACCCAAGAGAATATAAAACATCTTCTAACTCCGGGTACTTTTCAAGTGTTTCATAGAGTGTCCAATTTATATCTATCTTTTTCATACAAGCCTCTTTTCTCCTTCTATTTTCTTTATATCAGTAATATCTTGAGTAACCTCTAAAACACCAAGGAAGTTTTCAAACTCATCAAAGACGCCAAAATATCTTATATAAATCAATCTTCCTTTTATATTAAGCCAGAAATCATGTGATTTAACTCTTTTGTTTTTAAGGTCATCTATGACTTTTTTAACGGCATCTAAACTCTGCGGCGGATGACAATTCTTAACATCCCTTCCTATAACAGAAGGAGTTCTTAAAAAAACTCTTTCTTTTGAATCAGAGTAATACTTTACAATCTCATCCTTATCAACAAAAGTTATATCAAAAGGAACTGAATTTAAAATATGTTTTATCTCATCTAATTTTAACTTTCCGGTTGGGAAAATAATATAACCATCTTTATACTCAACTTTTGATGTTTTTTTAATTATATCCTTTGCTTCAAATGCTTCCTTAGGTGGATCTATGAAAACAAAGCCAGCTACTGATATTTGTTTAAATATCTCAATCCAATCCTCATTTTTAAGCTTCTCAAGCGAGGTTGGGAAAAGTATATTTTCTTCTTTAAATATCATTCCATCTATCTCATCTATTAATGGAATTAAATATTTGTCAATCCAATCTTTTGTTTGAGAAAAATTATTCATTGCATTTTTTAACAAATCTCTTATTTCATTATCCTTACCCCACATAACCTTTGAAGGACCAAAAAATCCCTGCCTTTCAAGATAAGGAAAAAGAATCTGTTCTTTTTTATCATAATGAAGTTTTATACTTATAAGTTCATTAAGCAATCTTTTAATCTCATCAAAATTATTTTCCTCAATCGCTTTTCTTATAAGTTTTGTTCTTTTTTCTATTTCTCTATTTTCCGCTTTAAATAAATTTACAGGATGAGAAGGATTTGAAACATCAGAGATCTTATTTTCAAACATTCCTTCAAATAAAAGCGCATGGACATTACAAAATCTCTTTATCTCATCAGGGCTTATTCCCTCGTTTATCAGTTCCTGCTCTATTCCAAATAACTCTTGCGACTCTATATTTCCTATTTTTGAAATAACCTCTTTTTTTGCATCCTGAAAACTCATACCTAAATTTAACTTCTTTAGTATTTCTTTTATAACTTCCTTTTTATTTATTCCACCCATAATACCTCCTTTTTACTACTATATAAAAATTTAGAATAAATTTGACATCCATACAAATAAATGATACAATTTTAGTATCATTAAAGTCAAGTTCTCTAAACTAAAAATTAAAAGGAGGAAAAATGAAAAATAAAAAAGAGGAAATGTTTTGCTTTCAATGCGAACAAGCAAAAGGAGGACAAGGATGCGATACTATGGGAGTTTGTGGAAAAGATCCAATAACAGCAATGATGCAGGATGTTCTTATTTATCAGGTTAATGGAATATCTTACCTTGAAAACAAGCTCAGAAAAAAAGGAAAAAGAAATACTGAGGCGGATAAATATGTTATTGAATCATTATTTACAACCGTAACCAATGTAAATTTTGATGCTGAAACCATAAAACAGATTATATATAGCGGCCAAGAAATTAAAGAAAAATTGTTTTCAGAATATAAAAAAGTCTATGGCGAAAAAGATATTATTTCAAATGTTTTATGGCAGCCACCCCAAAAAACATCTGATTTTATAGAGTTTGCATCAAAAATTTCAATAAAAGAATCTTATAAAAAATACGGGGATGATATTGCTTCGCTTAGAGAACTTCTTTTATACGGTCTTAAAGGAATGGCAGCATATGCAGATCATGCAACAATACTTGGAAAAACTGATGATAAGGTTTTTGATTTCTTTCATGAAGCACTTTCATATCTCACAAATGAAAAATATGATATAAACGAATTGATAAATTATAATATGAGATGTGGAGAAGTTAATCTAAGAGTAATGGAACTCCTTGATGACGCACACACATCAACCTACGGGCATCCAGTTCCAACAAAGGTAAGAATTACACCTGTTAAAGGTAAAGCCATACTTGTATCTGGTCATGATTTAAAAGACCTTGAAGAATTACTTAAACAGACAGAAGGAAAGGGTATAAATATATACACACATGGCGAAATGCTTCCTGCTCATGGATATCCTGGACTTAAAAAATATAAACATCTTGTTGGAAATTATGGCGGCGCATGGCAGGATCAGCAAAAAGAATTTGCAAAATTCCCTGGAGCAATACTTATGACAACAAACTGTATTCAAGATCCAAAAGGATACTCTGATAGAATATTTACATCAGGACTTGTTCAATGGCCTGGCGTAAAACACATCTCAAATAGAGATTTCTCACCAGTAATAGAAACAGCATTAAAAGAAAAAGGGTTTGAAAAAGATGGTAAGGAAAAGCATATAACAGTTGGTTTTGCAAGAAATGCCGTTTTAAGCGTGGCAAATACAATTATAGATTATGTTAAGAAAGGAAAGATAAAACACTTCTTTTTGGTTGGCGGCTGTGATGGAGCAAAACCAGGTAGAAATTACTACACAGAATTTGTTGAAAAAGCACCAAAAGACACTCTTGTCTTAACACTTGCTTGTGGAAAATATAGATTCAATAAATTAGATCTTGGTGAGATAGATGGTATCCCAAGATTATTGGATATTGGTCAGTGTAATGACGCATATTCAGCAATACAGATTGCACTTGCTCTTTCAAAAGCTTTTAACAAACCAGTAAATGAACTTCCGCTCTCGCTTGTTCTTTCCTGGTATGAACAAAAAGCTGTGTGCATATTACTAACGCTTCTATATTTAGGAATAAAAAACATAAGACTTGGGCCAAGCCTTCCGGCATTTATAAGTCCAAATGTATTAAATGTTCTTGTTGAAAAATTCAATATTATGCCAATAACCACGCCAGAAAAAGATCTTGAAAAAATACTTGTAAAAGCATAAAAAATCTTTGATCATTTCCTCCCCCGACGTATCGTCGGGGGAATTAAATTAAAGGAGAGAAAATGAAAAAGCAAAAACTAAAGGAAATAAAACAAAAACTAAAAGAAATAATAAAATATCAGAAAGATACAATATCAAGCAATACATTAATAAATAAAAAAGCAGGAACCATAACACTTTTTGCATTTGACAAAAATCAAGTTATAAGTCCTCATAAGGCACCTTTTGACGCTATGGTATATTTAATAGAAGGAAAAGCACTTATAAAAATAGGCAATAATAATTACAATCTTGAAAAAGGTGATTTTATAATAATGCCAGCAAATATAGAACACTCATTAAAAGCAATAACAAAATTTAAGATGCTTCTTGTAATGATTAAAAACTAAAATAGATGAGATAGAATTAGTAGAAGCAATGGATGATATAGATGATATGGAAGTAATAGATAATGGTAAATAAAATACCTTATTAATCTAATTCTCTAATCATCTAGTTCTCTACCGATTTATTCCAGCAAACACTAAACATTAAATCTAAAAAAGCAGATATCTCCATCTTTAATTTCGTAATCTTTTCCTTCAAGGCGAATAAGCCCTTTTTCTCTAAGTATTTTTTCGTCACGATATTTTACAATATCATCAAAAGAATAAACCTCAGCCCTTATAAATCCTCTTTCAAAATCGGAGTGAATCTTTCCTGCCGCCTGAGGAGCCTTTGTTCCTCTTTTAATACTCCAGGCTCTCACTTCATCAGTAGATCCAACAGTAAAAAATGTTATAAGATCTAAAAGTTTTGTTCCAGCAATTATTATTTTTTCAAGTCCAGAGTACTCCTCACCAATATCTTTTAAAAATTCTTTTCTCTCATTTTCGGGAAGTTTAACAATTTCAGATTCTATTTTTGCTGATATCTTTATAACCTCTATATTTTTCTTTGAAGCATAATCATAAAGTTTCTTAAGAATTTCTTCATCAGGATTTTCGTTGGTATTTGCAACATAAAGCATAGGTTTTGATGTTAAAAGATTAAATTCTTTCATCTCATCAATCTTAAGACCGCTTAAAATAGCCATTTTACCATCTGAAAGTGTTTTTTTAAGTATTTCAAGTTTTTCAAGTTTTTGTTTTGCTTCTTTATCACCACTTCTTGCAGCACCCAAGTTTTTATCAATCATTTTATTTACACTTTCAAGGTCACTTAAAATTAACTCAATCTCTATAACCTCAATATCTCTTATAGGATCAACATCCCCAAGAACATGAACAACATCAGAATCCCTAAAACATCTAACAACTTGAATTATAGCATCAACTTCCCTTATATTTGCAAGAAATTTATTGCCAAGTCCTTCACCTTTTGATGCTCCCTTAACAAGACCTGCAATATCAACAAATTTTATATACGAGTATGTCTTTTTTGGTGGTTTAAAAATATCAAATAAAATATCAAGCCTTCTATCAGGAACGCTTACAACCCCAACATTTGGATCTATGGTAGTAAAAGGATAATTTGAGCTTGCAGCACCAGCATCAGTTAAAGCATTAAAAAGCGTAGATTTTCCAACATTTGGAAGTCCTACAATTCCTATTTCCATAAAACCTCTCTTTTAAAAAGTGAGAAGTAAAAAGTGAAAAAGTAAGAAGTTAAAAAAATCTTCTTTTATTAAAAGGGGAAATAGTGGGATTTACTTCCTACTTTTTCAGTGAACATTATTTAACCATATTTTTATAAACAGAACCATCTGAATCCGGAATTTCTATTGCGCCAACTGTTTTTTTAAAAAATTCAACTGGTCCTGCCCATCCTATAATAGCATATCCATAACCATCAAAATACATTTGTTTAAGTGTTTTTACAAGAAGTGCTTTTCCAACACCAATTTTTCTTTCACTCTCAAGAACTCCTATTGGTCCAAAAAAACCTTTAGAAGTACAATCATAACAAGAAAAACCTATTATTGAATTATTTTTAATAGCTATAAAACAAGTTGGCGGAGTTTTAGACATTGCAACATCACACTCGCTTGCCCATCCTTTTGAAAAGTTTTTCTCAACCCACTCAACAATAACTTTTTTCTCAGGTCCAATAGGTCTTTTTATTATAACAGAAGGATCTTTTAAAAAAGAAAACTCATCAAGTTTAACTATATCGTATAGTTTTACAAGAAGATCCATCACTTACCTTCCGATTTTACATTAACAGATTTATCATCTATGCCAAGCGAAAGATCTTTTTCTTTAGATGTTGTTGTTGATTTTTTCACTTTGTTGGATGGAATAACTGGATTTCCTTTTTCATCGAATTTATATATCTCATTACTCTTTTTTTGGAATTTATACTTAGAAGATTTATCATTCTTTTTCACTATCTTTTTCTTTTTTACAGTCTTGGATGATTTATTATTAGAATTTTTCTTCTTATTCTTATCAATTTTCTTATTAATTTGCTTTTCTTTAGTCTTTTTATCTTCTTTTTTTACACCTTTTACAGTATCGGTAAATTTTTTCTGTGTCTCTTTATTATCCTTCAAATCACTAAGATCTATTGTTTGCTGGGAAAAGGAATACGAAAAAAAAGTAAAAAGTAAAATAAGAAAGATTAACACCCTTTTCATAAACCTCTCTTTATAATATTTTACAAAAAATCCAGCATTATTCACCCCTCACCCCTTCACCATCTCACCTGCTTACTTTTTCTTGCTCCGACATAGCGTCACAGCCCTACAATTCATCACTTAAAATCCATAATTCAACATTCAAAATTTATAATTCATAATCCAACATCTAACATTTTCCACATTTATCACTTCTCACCCTACTATATGCTGCTTTTACAACAGCATTTAAAAGAAGAGCAAGTGTAACAGGTCCAACACCACCAGGAACAGGTGTAATAGCTTTCACCTTGTTTTTTACACTATCAAAATCAACATCCCCACACATATTTCCATTCTCATCAAAATTTGTTCCTATATCAATTATAATTTGATTTTCACCTATTATATCTTCTTTAACAAATTTTGCTTTTCCTATAGCAGTAAATATTATATCTGCCGATTTTAGATATTTATCAAGATTTTTTGTCTTTGAGTGGCATATAGTGACTGTTGCATCAAGAAGCGAAAGCATTATAGAAAGTGGTTTACCAACTATAGGGGACCGACCAACAACTACAGCATTTTTGCCACTTAAATCTATATTGTAATACTTAACAAGTTTTATCGCTGCATTTGCTGTCTGTGGTACAAAAAACTTTTCATTCTCAATATCAGAAAAGTTTCTTGTTATAAAAAGATTTCCCATATTTATTGATGAAAGGGAATCAACATCTTTTAATGGATTTAAAAGATCCCAAAAATCTTTATCATCAAATCCATCAGGAAGAGGTTTCTCAACCATTATAGCATCAACATTTTTATCATTACTTAATTTTTCAATAAGCGATAAAAAATATTTTTTATCACTTTTATTTTCAGGAGTATAAACCTTTGTTTCTATTCCAAGAGATATAGATTTTTTTACTTTAAGGTTCATATAATATGAAGATGGTGAGTTTTCAAAATAATTAATTATAGAAAGAGATGGTTTCCTTCCATATTTTTTATAAAAATTTTCACTCATTAGTTTTGTTTGAGAATGTATTTCTTGAGATAGAGTTTTTCCTTCAAGAATCATAAAACCTCCTTTTAATTTTTCTTGTAGTTTTTTTGAGTTTTCTATCTTTTCAATAAGTGTCCTTAAGGCAATAAATCTGTTTAAAGAAAGGCTCCTGGTGCTATCACACTTAACTGTAATATTGTTAGGAATATACCTTAAAAAAACAGTATTATTAGTTTTATTTTTTTTCTGACCGCCTTTTCCACTTCCTTTTACAAATTTTTCTTCAATATCTGATAATCTTATTCCAAGAGTATCAATCTTTTTTTTGAGGTTCTCTATCTTCTCCCTTCTAACATCACCAAATATATTAAAAAAATTGCTTTCTTTCATTAAATATATTATATAATTTTTATTGACTGAAGGCTAAATTTATGGTATCATATAATTAAATAAAATTTTTTACTTTATTTAATAAAAGATATTTAACAAAATTAAGCGTTTTAAAAAGAATGTGGTTGTTCTCTTTGAAAAATTAGTTATTGTTAAAAGTTAATATTAATTTAAAAAATATTTAATAGAGTTATCAACAATAAAAATGCTTAAAAAATAAGTACTTTTTAATTTAACAACAACTTATCAACATTTGTTGATAACCTGTTGATAATTTTTAAAAAAAACTATGGATATTTGGAAAGAGATTATAACAGAATTATCAGATGAATTAAAAAAAGAAGAGCTTGATATATGGTTTAATTCTGTTGAGAAAACAACTTTTGATTCGGATAATAATTTATTTATCATATATATTCCAAATACACTTTATACTCAATGGATATCAAAAAAGCAAGATAAAATAAAAAATAAGGTAAAAATACTTACAGGAAAAGATGTGGATATAAAATATGAAACTGTTCTTTCTTCAACACCTCAAAAAGAGGATGAGATTATAAAACAACTAACAGAGGCACAAAACACTCAAAAATTTGAAACAAAGTTGATTCCTGATTATACATTTGAGGATATGGTTATATCAGATTTTAATAAATTCGCTGTAACACTCTCAAAGCAAGTAATAAATGAGATTGGAAAAATTAATCCATTGTTTATTTATTCAAGACCAGGACTTGGTAAAACTCATATACTCCATGCTATAGGTAATGAATTATTAAAGAAAAACTCAAATACAAAAGTTTTATATATAACAGCAGAGTATTTTGTTAATGAATATATAGATTCTATAAAACAAGGAAAAGTAGATCTCTTTAGAAGTAAGTATAGAAGTCTTGATTGCCTTCTTATAGATGATATTCAGTTCATAGTTGAAAAAGGAAGAAGCGAAGAAGAATTTTTCTTTACATTTAACACACTTTTTGAAGGTAAAAAACAAATAGTTATAACATGTGATAGACCACCAAATGATATAAATTTAAATGAAAGGCTTATATCAAGATTTAAAAGTGGTCTTGTGGCTGATATAAAACCACCAGCATATGAAGAAAGAATGGCAATATTAAAAAAAGAAATAGAAAAAAATGGATATAATATACCTGATGAAATTCTTACATTTGTGGCACAAAATGTAAAAGACAGTATAAGAAGTTTAAAAGGATGTCTAGGTTTAATCCATCATTATTCAGTATATTCTGGTGAGTATCCAACGATAGATAGAGTAAAAGAATGGATAAAAGATTATCTTCCACCTGATATTTCAGATGATTCTCAGTATAATATAACAATAGAAGATATTCAAAAAGTTGTTGCAGAAGAATATGGAGTAAATGTCGAAGATTTAAAATCAAAACAAAGAACAGAAAGACTTGCATTTCCAAGACAAATTGCTATATATATGGCATGTGAACTTATACCATCAATGTCTTTACCTGAGATTGGAAAACATTTTAATAAAGATCATTCAACAGTAATTCATGCAAGAGACAAAATAAAACATATGTTAAACACAGATCCATTTTTTGCAGAAAGAATTAATATAATAATAAACAAGATTAAAAACAAAAATGTTAAATAGTGTTGATAAACTAATTTTATGTTGATAATGTGGAAAAAATGTTTACAAAATGTTGAAAGAAAAACAGAAACTAAATTAGAGTTATTAACATTATCAACAGTTTATTCTTTATTATAAAAGGGAGGAAAGAAATGAAATTCTCTATCACACAAAAAAATCTGTTGAAATGTTTAAATATAATACAACCATCTGTAATGACAAAAGCAGGATCTCTTCCTGTGTTAAACAACTTTCTTGTCAATGCAACGAAAGAGGGAATATTATTTGTAGCAACAGATCTTGAAATTGCGATAAAACATACATTAAGAAACGATTTTTCTCTTGTAAATGAAGGAAATATAACTATTCCATTTAAAAAGTTTTATGATATTGTTTCAAGTATAGATTCTGAAAATGAGATAACAGTTTATATTGATGATGATAAATTATATGTAACAAGTGGAAAAATGAAGGTAAAGATTGCTACTCTCCCTGCAACCGATTATCCTGCAATACCAAGCATAAATGAGAAAGAATCATTTAAGATAAATGCAATGAGTGTTGTTGATATGATAGAAAAAACTATATTTTCTGTATCTGATGATAAAAATAGCGTTTTAAATGGTCTTTTGTGGAAAAAAGTAAAAAACAATTTCACAATTGCTGCAACTGATGGGAGAAGACTTGGAGTTGTGTGGAGGGAAATAAAAGATGGGGTTAAAAAAGATTTTGAAATTATAATGCCTTCAAGAATACTTTCTGAGGTTTCATCTTTTATAAATTCAAATTGTTCTGAGAAAGATGATGTTATTATAGATATTTCCTCTAATCAAGTTGGTTTTAGAATAGGAGATACTGATTTTATATCAAGATTTATTGAAGGAAAATTTCCAAGTTATGAGAGTATAATTCCAAAAACATTTGAATCTATAGCAAAAATAGAATCAGATAAACTTTTAGATTCTACAAAGAGAGCAACTATATGTAGTGGTGATGTAAAATCAGGTTTCGTTAAATATACTTTTAAGAAAGATGTTTTAATAATATCTACTTCATCTCAATCACTAGATTATGAGGATGAGATAGATTGTGAATTTTCTTCAAGTTCTTCAAGGGATGGGTTTTCTGTATCTTATCCTCCAAGATTTATACTTGATATACTAAAAAATCTTGATTCTAAAAAAGTTGAGTTAAAATTTACTGGATCTCAAACACCGACAATGGTAAAGATTGATACTGATGAAAATCTTTTTTATCTTATTATGCCTCTTAAAATTTAATATTATTTTGAATCTTTTTATGAAAAGTGCAAGAGAGATACTTTCTTCGTATAAAGTTTTTAATGGTATAAGGTTAGAAAATTTGATGATATTAAATTCTGTTTGGAAAGAGGAAATGAAAGAGTTTTTAGATTATTGCGAGATAGATTCAATAGATAAAAAAACACTTGTTCTTAAAGTTAAAAACTCTGTTATAAAAAATGAATTATTTATGAGAAAAGATGAGATTTTAAAAAAAATAAATAAGCATTTTAACTCACCGTTTATAAAGGATATAAAACTAATTTAAGGAGTTGATTATGGCTGAGAAAACAGAAAAATACGATTCATCTAAGATTCAGGTTCTTGAAGGGCTTGAGGCTGTTAGAAAAAGGCCTGCAATGTATATAGGCTCTACTGGTATTCAAGGGCTACATCATCTTGTATATGAAGTCGTTGATAACTCAATAGACGAAATAATGGCTGGTGGATGTAATAAGATAGATGTTATTTTGAAAGATGATAATATTTGTTCTGTTAGTGATAATGGTAGAGGAATTCCTGTGGATCCTATGAGGGATGTTAAGGATCCAAAACTTAAAGGGAAATCTGCTCTTGAAGTAGTTATGACGGTTCTTCATGCTGGGGGAAAGTTTGATAAAGAAAAGGGTAGTTATAAAATTTCTGGTGGTCTTCATGGTGTTGGTGTTTCTGTTGTTAATGCCCTTTCTGAGTGGTTGAAAGTTGAGGTAAGAAGAGAAGGAAAGATATGGACACAAGAGTATAGAAGAGGAAAACCGGTAACTGATGTTAAGGTTGTTGGTGATACTAATGAGCATGGAACAACAGTAACATTTAAACCTGATGAAGAAATTTTTGGAAACGCAAAATTTTCTTTTGATACTCTTGCAAATAGATTAAGAGAACTTGCCTTTTTAAATCCAGGTGTTAGAATAACAATTATAGATGAGAGAGAGGATAAAAAATATGTTTTTATGTATGAGGGTGGTATAAAGCAGTTTGTTAAATTTTTAAATACAAATAAAACTGTTCTTCATCCTGAGCCTATATATATATCAAAAAAAGAAGGGGATTATTACCTTGATGTTGCAATTCAGTATAATAATGAGTATTCAGAAAATGTCTATTCATTTGTAAATAACATAAAAACAATAGAAGGTGGAACACATCTAAGTGGTTTTAGATCCGCTCTTACAAGGGTTATAAATGATTACATAAAAAAATACGAACTTGTAAAAGAAAAGGATTATTCTGTAAGCGGTGATGATGTAAGGGAAGGTCTTACTGCTGTTATATCTGTGAAACTTCCTCAACCACAATTTGAAGGTCAAACAAAAACAAAACTAGGAAACTCAGAAGTTGAAGGTATAGTTAAATCTCTAACACAAGATGCTTTATCAACTTTTTTTGAAGAAAATCCGACAATAGCAAAAGCTATAGCAAATAAAGCGATAGAGGCTCAAAGAGCAAGAGAAGCAGCAAGAAAAGCAAAAGAACTTGCAAGAAGAAAAGGTGCTCTTCTTGATAGTGGTCTTCCAGGTAAGCTTGCTGATTGTCAGGAAAGAGATCCTGAAAAGACAGAACTCTATATAGTTGAGGGAGATTCTGCTGGTGGAAGCGCAAAGCAAGCAAGAGATAGGGTTTTTCAAGCAGTTTTGCCACTTAGAGGAAAAATTTTAAATGTTGAAAAATCTCAGCTTGTAAAAATTATATCAAACGATCAGATAAGAACACTTATAAGTGCAATTGGTACAGGAGTTGGTGAGGGAGAAGATGGATTTGATATAAAGAAGTTGAGATACGGAAAGATAATAATAATGGCTGATGCTGATGTTGATGGTCAACATATAAGAACACTTCTTCTTACCTTTTTCTATCGTCAGATGAGACCTTTAATTGAAAATGGTCATATTTATATAGCTCAGCCACCACTTTATAAAGTTAAAAAAGGAAAATTTGAATCGTATTTTCAAACTGATGATGAACTAAATCAATGGATACTTGAACAGGCAATAGAAAATATAAATATTAAAGATAAATCAGGGAAAGAACTTGAAAAGAAAAAGATAAAAGAAATTTTTTCATTAATAACGCAAGTTGAGTTCCTTATAAGAAAACTTGAAACAAAATCTTTAACTTTAAATGAGTATCTAAATTTTGAGAGAAGTGGAAGAATACCTGTATATAGAGCAGAGATTGAACCTGGAAATTATAGGTATTTTTACTCTGAAAAAGAATGGCTTGATTATGAAAATGAATTTATAGAAAAGAGAAAACAAGAGTTAAAAAAAGAAATGAAAACAGAAAATCTTGAAAGAGAGGAAGAACTTGGTCCTTCGTTTCAAACACTTGCTGAATTTTCAAAACTCTCAAATATAAATAAAAAACTTAAAGAGTATGGTTATTCATTAGATGAGTATGTTTTTATTGATGATTCTTCAGATCTACAAAAGAGCAAAAAGAAAGAAATCTTTATTATAAAAACAGAGAAAAATGAATATAAGATATATGATCTAAAGAGTTTTGTTGAAACCATTACAAAAGAGGGAACAAGCGGTGCTGTTATTCAAAGATACAAGGGTCTTGGAGAAATGAATCCAGAACAATTGTGGGAAACAACAATGGACCCAAAGAGAAGAAAACTTCTTAAAGTTACACTTGAAGATAGTGCTGAAGCGGAAGCTGTGTTTACAACGCTTATGGGTGATAATGTTGAGCCAAGAAGAAAATTTATAGAAGAAAATGCTCTTGAGGTTAAAAACCTTGATATTTAATTTTTAAGGAGTTTTTATGGAAAATAAAGAGAATAAAAATTTAGAAACAAATATTATTGAAAGAGACATCTCTGAAGAGATGCGTTCTTCGTATATAGATTACTCAATGAGTGTTATTGTTGGAAGAGCTCTTCCTGATGTAAGAGATGGTTTAAAGCCAGTTCATAGAAGAGTTTTATACACAATGTATGATATGGGTTTAAGGTACAACAAACCATATAAAAAATCTGCTCGTATAGTTGGGGATGTGATGGGTAAATATCATCCGCATGGAGATGCTGCAATATACGATACGCTTGTTAGAATGGCTCAGGATTTTTCATTAAGATATCCGCTTGTTGATGGTCAAGGAAACTTTGGATCAATTGATGGAGATCCACCAGCTGCAATGAGATACACTGAAGCAAGGCTTTCTCAAATATCAGAAGAGATGCTTGGAGATATAGAAAAAGAAACAGTTAAATTTGTTCCAAACTATGATGGATCTCTTACAGAGCCAAGTGTTCTTCCTGCAAAGCTTCCAAATCTTCTTGTTAATGGTTCAAATGGTATTGCTGTTGGAATGGCTACGAATATACCGACTCATAACCTTAGTGAGGTTTGTGATGCGATAATTGCAACCATAGAAAATCCTGATATAACACCAAAGGATTTAATGAAATATATAAAAGGTCCTGATTTCCCAACTGGTGGAATAATAAGAGGTAGAAGTGGTATAAAGAGTTATTTTGAGACAGGAAGAGGTTCTATAACAATTCAAGCAAAAACTGAGATAGAAGAGATTAAAGGAAATAAAGAAGCAATAATAATTACTGAGATACCTTATCAGGTTAATAAATCTGCTCTTATTGAATCTATAGCAGAGCTTGTAAGAGATAAAAAGATACAAGATATCTCTGATATAAGGGATGAGTCAGATAGAAGAGGAATGAGAATTGTTGTAGAGGTAAAAAGGGATGGTAATGCACAAATTGTTTTAAATCAATTATTTAAACATACCCAACTTGAAACAACATTTGGTGTTATAATGCTTGCTATAGTTGATGGAAGACCAAAGATTTTAAATATAAAAGAAGTAATAGAGCAGTACATTAGACATAGAAGACAAGTTATTTATAATAGAACAAGATATGATTTAAATAAAGCACTTCAAAGAGCACATATACTTGAAGGTTATCTTATAGCTTTAAAAAATATTGATGAGGTAGTTGAGATAATAAAGAAATCAAAGGATGCATCTGAAGCAAAAGAAAAACTTATAAAGAGATTTGCTCTTAGCGACATACAAGCACAAGCAATACTTGATATGAGATTGCATCAGCTAACAAAGCTTGAGGTTGGAGAAATTGAAGAAGAATATAAAGGGCTTTTGAAACTAATAGAAGAACTAAGATCAATACTTAAAAATCCAGCAAAGATTTTAAAAATCATAACTGATGAGTTAAAAGAATTAAAAGAAAAATATGGAGATAAGAGAAGAACTGAGATAGCTGGAGAGGCAACTGAACTTGATATAGAGGATCTGATTCAAAAAGAGGATGTTGTTATAACTATAACACATAGTGGTTACATAAAAAGAATTCCTTGTGATACCTATAAATCGCAAGGAAGAGGTGGAAAAGGTGTTATAGGATCTGATTTAAAAGAAGAAGATTTTGTAGATAACCTTTTTGTTACATCCACTCATTCAACAGTATTGCTCTTTACATCAAGGGGTAAGGTTTATGCGCTTAAAGGATATGAGATTCCTGAAGCACCAAGATCTGCAAGAGGAAAAGCCATAGTAAATCTTCTCCCAATAAAAGATGAAAAGATTACTTCTATAATCTCAATAGATTCTTTTGAAGAAAAGAAAAAAGAGCAGACATTTCTTTTTATGGCAACAAGAAAAGGTTATGTTAAGAAAACTCCTATATCTGAGTTTGCAAATATAAGGAAAACAGGCATAAATGCTATAACTCTTGAAGATGGTGATATACTTACAGGTGTTGCGCATACTGATGGAAATTATGATATAATTCTTGGAACTAAAGATGGAATGTCTATAAGATTTTCTGAAAAAGAAGTAAGGGATATGGGAAGAACTGCAAGAGGAGTTAGAGGAATAAAACTACAAAAAGATGATATTGTTATTGGCATGGAGGCAGCACCTTCAAATACAAAGAAGGATCTTTTAACTGTATGTGAGAATGGTTATGGCAAGAGAACGAAACTTGATGAGTATAGAAACCAACATAGAGGTGGAAGTGGAATTATCACAATAAAGACAACTGAAAGAAATGGGAGTGTTGTTGGAATACATCTTGTTGATGATAATGATGATCTTATGATAATAACTGAAAAAGGAAAGATTATAAGAATTCATTGCAAGGATATAAGTGTTGTTAGCAGAAATACTCAGGGAGTAAGATTAGTGAAACTTGAAGAAGGTGATAAGGTTTCAAGTGTAGAGCCAGTTGTAAAAGATGAGGATGAGGAAAAAGAAAATAAATGAATACACAGGATATAATCTCTGCTATCATTACGCTTACGCTTGTAATGGATCCACTTGGAAATATTCCTCTTTTTATAAGCGTTCTTAAAAATGTAAAAGAATCAAGAAGAAAGAAAATAATTATTCGAGAGTTGTTTATTGCTCTTGGATTTATGCTTTTTTTTCTTCTTTTTGGAAAATGGATAGTTACATTTTTTTCGCTGAATATGATTGCTCTCTCAATATCAGGTGGAATTGTTCTTTTTTTGATAGCGCTTTCAATGATATTTCCTTCAAAAGAAAATTCAATTGTGGATACTAAAGAAGAACCATTCATTGTTCCTCTTGCAATTCCACTTGTGTCTGGACCTTCTGTTTTGAGTATGATTTTGATTTACAATATGAAAGATCCAGGAAATCTTGGTATTTGGGTTTTAATAATATTTATTGCATGGATTATAAATGTTCTAATACTTCTTATGTCATCAAGGATTGCAAATCTTCTTGGTGAAAAAGGAATGAATGCAATAGAAAGATTAATGGGAATGATTTTGATTACAATTGCAGTTGGGATGATTCTAAATGGTATAAAAGAGTTTTTTACTACTCTTAAGATGCAAATTTAAAGTAAATAGGGTTTCAGTAAAAAATCTATTTGAGCAGAAATAGAAGTGATAGGAAGTTATATGAATGGAGAAATACCTTCCATCACTTCTTTTAACCCCAAACTAACTGAATTTTAGTGCATAACTATAAAAATTTATTTTAATGCTCACCCTATTGGCAAATAATTAAAAAAATGTGCGTAATTTAGTGAAGAAAATTTCAAATTCCCCTAAACCTCCCTTTGATAACCCAAACTCACTAATTTTTAGGGAATAACTATAAAATTTTAAAAAAAGTAATTAAAAAATAAACAAAATTTATTTTAATGTTTATACCATATTAGGGTATAAGTAAAAATGTGTGTAATCTAACTTATTTTTAGTGAAAAAAGAAAGATTTTTAAAATCCCCCTCACTCCCCTCCGACGTTACGTCGGAAGGGAATTAAAAGGGGATTTTGAGTTTATTTTTATGTAAAATGAATGACTTATTCCCTAAAAAATTGCAGAGTTAGGGTTGTGAAAGGGGAAACACAAGAAGGATTTTACTTTTCCTCCTTACTCACTTTTTCACTTTTTCATTTACTTCTTATTTTTTGGGTTTTAAGATTACAAGCATTTTATTTCCGGTGTCATCTATTTTTCCATCCGGTTCACCAACTGCTGAAACCTTTTCAATAACTTGATTTAAAAGATTTTCTCCAATATCTTTATGCTCTGCTTCTCTTCCATGAAAAATTACCACAACTCTAACTCTGTTATTATGTTTTAAAAAATCTTCTATATGTCTTATTTTTGTTTCAAGATCATGTTGAGCAATTCTTGGGTTTATTCTCATTTCCTTCATTATACTTTCTTTTTGTTTCTTCTTTGCTTCTTTTAGCTTTTTTTCTTCTTCATAGAGAAATTTATGATAATCCATTATTTTACATACTGGTGGATTTGCATTTGGTGCTATTTCAACAAGGTCTAATCCTAAGGATCTTGCCATATTAATTGCTTCATAGAGTGGTTTTATACCTATCATCTTTCCATCATTAGTTACCACTCTAACTTGGGATGCTTTTATTTGATTATTAATTCTATACCTTTTTTCCAATTCTACCTCCTTATTATAATTTTTTTAAAATTTTTCTTTATTAGATTTTTAAAAAAAGGGAATTTATGCATACTGGAAGGTATTATTATTTCTTTGATTTGAAACCATACTATTATAATATACAAGTTTTAAACTTTTCAGTCAATTTTTATCTGGGAGTAATCAGTTACTCTATTTCTTCCATTTTCCTTAGAGTAATAAAGTGCTATGTCAGCCTTTTCAATTAAATCTTTTGGTGTTTGAGCATCTGTGGGATAATATGCAACACCTATTGAAATTGTTACCTTTAATTCAATCATTCCTATTTTAATTTTTGTTTTTTCTATTCTCTCCCTTATATACTCTGCCTTTCTTAAACTTCCATTTTTCTCTGCTCTTGGCATTATAATTACAAATTCTTCTCCACCATATCTTGCAACAAAATCTGTTTCATAGACACATTCTTTTATTATTTGTGCAACATTTTTAAGAACTTCATCTCCTGCTTGGTGTCCATAAGTGTCATTTATATTTTTAAAGTGATCTATATCCATCATCATAAGTCCAAGTGTATATTTAAAGTTTTTTGCTTTAATAAATTCCTCGTTTAGTTTTTCATTAAAAACACTTCTTCTATAAAGTTTAGTAAGACCATCTTTTTGAGATAGAGCTTCAATTCTATTGAATAAATAAATTCTTTTTACAAGATTTTTTATTTCGTATACAAATTCTTGGGCTAAATTATAAGTATCTGGATTTTCAAGTTTAAAAACAAAAACAGCATATAATTCATCATTATCTATACCAATGGAAAGAATATCACCATTTCTAATAATTCCATTTTTAAATTCATTTATTTCTGGACCACCATATATTTTTATGAAGTTTTCATTTTTTAGGTATAGAGAAGATAGGGATGAAGTATAGTTTTCTGCATATTTTTCTATGCTTTTTAATGAGTTTATATCAACTGCTTTTGAAAGCATATTAAATAGAGAATATATAATTTCTGTCTTTCTAAACTCATTTGCAAGTTTTTCTGCATTATTTTTAAGTTTAATAAATTCTTCTTCAATTTTTTTATTTTCTTTTATTGCTTTTTCAAGTTCAAGATTATTATTTTTTGGTGAATGTGAAAGATAAAGAATAAGAATTGACGATATTAAAGAATAAATTAAAAATATTGTTGATATGTTTAGGAATACAAAGCCTAATGAAAGAAAAACAAAGACATAAGATATTTTTCTGTTAAATAATGAAATCAAATAGACAATTATAAAATAAAATAAAGATAAAAACTCATACTCATTCATATATTATCCTATCTCTCCCTTCGTTTTTTGCTTTGTATAATCTTTCATCTGCAACCCTTATTATCTGAGATTTACTTAATGCTTCAAGTGGGAACTCGCTAACCCCAATACTTACTGTTGTTTTAATTATATTTTCATCTACAACAGGTGGATAATTTTTTATTAAATTTGTTAATTCTCTAAGCACTTGAAGAGCAGTTTTTTTATCTGTCTGAGGCATAATTAAAGCAAATTCTTCTCCGCCATATCTTGCAATAAAATCAAATTCTCTCATAGAACTTTTAATCATATTTGCCATATATTTTAAAATTTCATCTCCAACTTGATGCCCATAAGTATCATTTATTTTTTTAAAGTGGTCTATATCTATTATTGCAAGGGAGAAAGGTTTCTTTGTTCTAGCAGAGACAAGTATCTCTTCATCCATCTTATCTTCGAATGCTCTTCTTGTGTATATTCCTGTTAGAGGATCTTTTAAAGCAAGTTCTTGTGTCGTTTTAAAAAGTGATATATTTTCAATAGATATTGCTGCTGTTGTTGTTATTATTTCAAGTATTCTAAAATCATCCATATCAAAGTAATCTTCTTTTTGAGAATAAACTTTAAGAACACCATAGACCTTTGAAAAGCAAACAAGTGGAAGAAAGATTATTGATTTTTCATCTTCACTAAAATATGAAATTCTATATCTTACCTCTTTTGTTACTGATGGGATAAAAACAGGTACTTTTGTTAAAAAAACATCACTTACTATTCCTGATTTTGGAATAAGTATAAATTCAGTTTTTGAATCAGGAAAAAGAATTTTTATTGATGGGATTAATTTTTTTATTATGTTATCAGGGTTTTCAGCATTTCCTATTTCTTTAAGAATATTTATCAATTTTGATTTTATATCCATCTTTAAGGAAAGATTATTAATGTAATTTTTATAAAATAAAATTGATGAGTTTATATCTTGATTTTTCTTGTTAAGTTCTTCAATTTTTTTAGCAATTTCTTCTTGAGTTTTAATCTTCTTTTTTTCGGAAATTCTATTTATTATTGAAAAAAGTAAGACAGATATAAAAGAAATAAAACTATAAAGTAAATTATGCATTGATGAATCATGAAATTTTGGAATAAGAAGTGATAAAAAGAAAAGAAGTGTAATAAGAAGAAATCTTATTTCAATGTATTGATATTCAACAAGAGCAATTGATATTATAAAAAATGGAATTATAACGTATGTTTTTTCTTTTATGAGAAACATTAAATAAACTAATAAAATGTATATGGTTATGGATATAAAAACTTTTATTCTTGAAGTTTTTTCCTTCATTAGATTACATTTTATCAAAAAAAATGCTAAACTTTATTTATATGAAAAGAAAATATCAATTATTTGTTTATGCGGCATCAATGCTTTTGTTTTTTTCCTGTCAGGGTAAGAAAGAAAATTCTGTAAAACCTCTGGCACGTGTTGGGAATATCTATATAACTCAAAAAAATCTTGAAGACAAAATTATGGAAGTTGGTGATTTTGATTATTTAAAAACTAAAATTGGAAGAAAGCAGTTTCTTGATATTCTCATAAATGAACAACTTGTAAAGATTGCATCAGCAAATAGCGGAATTAAAAACTCAAAAGAATACAAACAAGAAATAAAAAAGATTGAAGACGAGATGAAAAAAAGAATGGAAGAATATAAAGAGGTGATGCTTACGAAAATGTGGATAGAAAAACTAAGAGCAAAAGAACTTGCTGTAAGCGATAAAGAAATAGAGGATTATCTTAAAGAGAATAATCAAATTGTTTCTTTTGAGCAGGTTATAACATCAGATTATGAGATGGCTCAAAGCATTTTAAATGAAATTAAAAAAGGAGCATCAATTGATATGCTTTCAAAAAAATTTAAAGATAATGAAAATGTTGTTTTCAATAAAATTCCACCAGTTATGAAAGGGGAGTTAATAAATGAGATTGATGATATTGTTTTTAAGATGAAGGTAGGTGAGATAAGCGGAATAATTAAAACAAAACTTGGATATCATATAATAAAAAAGTTATCACAATCAAGTGTTGATACAAAGAATACTTCATTGAAAGAAAGAGTTAGAAAAATCATTGAGAAGAAAAAATTTGATAACTATATACTTTCACTCCAAGAAAAATACAAAGTGGAGGTACTTGATGAAAATTATAAGTAGTTTTATTCTTGCTTTTTTTATACTTAGTGTTAATATCTACTCGCAGACAAAAGAGGATATTATTGCAAAGGTAAATGGAGAAAATGTTCTTAGAAGCGATCTTGAAAAAAATAAAGAAGAAATAATGATGAATTATCTTGAAATAAATCCAGATGCTTCATCAAATCCAGATTTTGAAACACAGGTTACAAAAGATGCTTTTAATAAAATTATAAGTGAAAAACTTATTAAGCAAGAAGCAGAAAAACAAAAAATAAAAGTAACAGAAAGGGAAATTGAAGAAGGAATAAATGAAGTTAAATCAAGATTTTCTATTGACCGAAATGGTAGAAAATTAACGCCCGAGGAGCGAGAAAAATTTTTTATGGATGAATTAAAAAAGCAAGGGCTTACATATGAAGAGTTTAGATCAAGAATAAAAAAAGATCTTATGGCAAGAAAACTTATAGAACAAACAATAAAACCATTAATAAAGAAGCCTTCTGAAGAAGAGATAAAAAATTTTTTTTCAAAAGTTATGGAAATAGTTAATTCAACATCAGATATTAAAGCAAATAGTAAGAATGAGGATTATATAAATATTGCAAACAGATTTAAGGAGATATTTGGTGAGAGAATAAGATTAAGGCATATTCTTATAAAATTTGAAAACAATGATTCAATATCAAAATCTAAGGCACTTGAAAAAGCAAAATCAATAAGGGATAGATTATTAAAAGGGGAAGATTTTGAGGAGGTAGCAGCTAAAGAATCAGATGATAAAGAATCTGCAAAGCGTGGTGGTGATGTTGGGTATGTTGTTAAAGGAATGCTTCCTAGAAATATGGAGGATGTGGCTTTTAAATTGTGTCCTGGTGAGATTTCAGATATAATTGAAAATGATATTGGTTATCATATACTTCAAGTAAGTGAGAAAAAAATAGCAGAAAAGATAAAATATGCTCTTGTTAAAGATGATCTTGAAAATCTAATTATGCAAAAGAATTTTGCTGATGAAGTTGAAAAATACGTAGATTTACTTAAGAAAAATGCAAAAATTGAGATATATGATTCAAAATTAAAGTAGTATGCTTCTTATCACTGAAGGAGATCCTTCATCAATATCTCCGGAGATAATAGTAAAATCATTAAAAAAACTACCTTTAAAAATTAGAGAAAAAATTATTCTAATTGGCGAAGAAAAAAGTTTAAAAAAGTATGGTTTTAATTCAAATCTATGTAGTTTTCTTCCAACAACAATTCCTGATTTTAAGTTGATTAAAGGACCAAACAGATATAGTGGAGAAATATCATTTAAATTTCTTGAAATAGCATTAAAGATTTTAAAATCTAAGAGAGCAAAAGCTCTTGTAACTGGACCTATATCTAAAAAAGCATGGGATCTTGCCTCAATAAAATATCGTGGGCATACAGAGTATTTTAGAAGTTATTTTAAAAAGGATCTTTTGATGAGTTTTGTGAATGATAAAATAAAAACAGCACTTATTCTTGAACATATTCCTCTTTCTGATGTTTCAAGATTGATAACTAAGAATCTTATTATAAAAAAATCTATTCTTTTTAAGGATCTTCTTAAAAAGTTAAAGTGTAGTGATAAAATATTTATTGCTGGAATAAATCCTCATTGTGGTGATGGTGGATTTATAGGTGATGATGAGATAAAAAAAGTAATTCCTGCTATTAGAACGCTTAGAAGAAAAGGAATAAAAGTTTTTGGACCTTATAACCCTGAAGATGTTTTTGATAAAGCAGAAGATAATCAAGGTGGTGGGCTTTTTATGTATCATGATCAACTGCTTGGTCTTGTTAAAATAAAGTATCGTTTAGATATAATTCATATCACTTTTGGGATTGATTTTATAAGAACATCTCCAACCCATGGAACAGCCTTTGATATAGCAGGTAAAAATATTGCTAATTTTATGCCGATGTATAATGCGATTCTAAAAGCATATAATATGATGGAAAATCTATGAATAGATGGATTGAGATAGATACAAAAATAATATCTTCAAATATAAAAATTATAAAATCAAAACTTAAAAATGCAAAACTAATGGCTGTTGTTAAATCCAACGCATATGGGCATGGACTTAATGAGATTTCAAAGATTGCTTTAAACAGTGGAGCATTTATGCTTGGCGTTATGGATATAGATGAGGCTTTAAAAATTGAAAAATTTAATTCAAAGATAATGATATTTTATCCAATTAATAATATTGATCTTCCATTGAGAGATAATTTTATATATACTATTGATAACTTTGAAACTTTAAAAGAGATATCTAAAAAGATAAATAAAAAAAAGATTTTTTTAAATCTTGAGGTTGATTGTGGCCTTAAAAGATGGGGAGTAGATCTTAGAGATGCTTTTGATTTTGCTCTAAAAATTAAAGATTTAAAAAATGTAGAACTTTTTTCACTCTCTACACATATAGCATATACTCCTTACAAAAATAAAATAGATGCGAAAGAAAAACTTGAAAAATTTAAAGAGTTATCTATCAAAGTTAAAAAAATTTTCCCTAATGTTATAGTTAATGCTGCAAATAGTAGCATTTTTCTTGATTTTCCTGATTTTTATTTTGATATGGTTAGAATTGGAAATCTTATTTATGGAATATATCCTAAAGATATTTACTCATCTAAGCCAAATGATCCAAAAGCGATGGGAATAGATATGCCATGGAAATTTTTTGCAAAGATAATTTCAATAAAAGAAGTTAAAAAAGGTGAAAATTTTGGTTATGCTTCTGAGATAGTTGCAACGAAAAATATGAGGATTGCAACTCTTCCTGTTGGATACTCTGATGGACTTGGAATGATGCCAGTTGAAAATGTTTATAAAATAACTGAAGGAGAAAGATTTTGGGCTGATATAAATGGTAAAAAAGCATATTTTATAACAAAACCATCAATATCTCATACACTTATAGATGTTACTGATATCCCAGAGGCTTGTGTTGGAACAACAGTAAACCTTAGTATAAGAAGAACATCTGCAAATAGAGATATCCCAAGAATTTATAAATAATATCCTACCCAGTTAACAAGTATTTAATATAGGACTTTAGCCCTATTTACATATAGTCAAAAGACCATTGAAATGTAAAGCGATTTATATTAAAACATAAATGGAGGAGATATGAATATGATTAGTATTTTAGTGATGATGATAATGTTGGTGATAAGAGTATATGGGGAGGTTTCATCAGATATATCAGATATCTCAGATATAGTAGAGAAGACACTAAAGGATTTAAGATATTCTAAGGCAGACAAATTGATGATAA
>Ga0080004_1127640_pt1 | contig 82835 bp, 95 predicted proteins | sample WasSprMetagenome_FD_69207 | JGI IMG/M metagenome (GOLD analysis project Ga0080004, IMG submission 69207) | Sulfidic aquatic microbial communities from Washburn Spring, Yellowstone National Park, USA - WS (SPADES assembly) (version 2) | ecosystem: Environmental > Aquatic > Thermal springs > Hot...
ACACCAACGTAATGACGTGCTCCCTCCTCAAACCCTTAAAACCCAAACCCAACCTCATCTAATCACCTGCTAAGACTAATTAACTAAAGCTATAATAATAAATGTTTATCAACATACAGCCCTGAAGAGCTTCCCTAAAGATGCTTACGACACCACATAACTGCTTGGAAGGGTCTGAGACTTAACTATCTCGCGTTCTACGTTCTTCCGTAGATTATGCGTTCCTCGTTGAAGAGTTTTATTGAGACGTACATTAAGCCCGCTATAACTAGTAGCAATATCGTTAGGTGTGTTAGTGCTTCACGTAACATGCCGAGCGCCACGAACTTTATGAAGAGTGATGCGTGCGTGTACGGTATTAGGTAGAGCAACCACTTGAAGACATTGCTTAGCTGTTCTATATCGACGTATAGAGATATGAAGAACACTATGGTAGCCACACTGATTATTATCATTGAAGAAGCTTGCGCGGCTCTATAACTCCCAGACCTGATCACGGCAGGCGTTACCAGAGCTAGAGAGCTTAATACCGAGAAGTATATGGCTATGAAGTGAGCTAACATAACGCTTCCAGGTATCAAGTAAAATAAATTAATTCCGTAAATTAGGGACGGTACGTAAGCGAATAGGAGAAGCCCTAAAGCGTTAGTAAAGCCTGTCAACAAACCTATCAGAGACGTTGAGACGACCTTACCTATTATTAAAGCGTGCCTAGGTACTGGAGTACTTAACAAAGCTTCTAAAGTCTTCCTCTCCTTCTCCCCTATAACTGAATCCGTTATGTAGGCTGTTGAGGGGGTGGTGACGAATATTAAGCTGAAGGAGAGGAACCTGGATATATAGACCCTGATCGCTTCCTCATAGCTAACGGGAGCGCCTCCAACCCCTACAACACTCACTTGAGCTTCAACAGGTCTTAAGACCGAGTCTACTGAGACATTCAATCCAGCGATACCGCTTAACTCGATTACCTTAAGTGAGGCTAACCTAAAGTTTAAGTCATTGATTAAGTTCAGCACTATGTTCTCTACCTGGTCTGCTTTACTAGACCCTAAAGTTTTAATGATTTCTAATCTAGCTCTCTCAGTTAGTGAGGTTAGGTTCTTCGCGAACCCCTCCTTAATTATGATCGTAGCGTCCGCGTTAGTAGACGCTCCGTAAATCACGTGAAGACCGTTCTTTTCTAAAGCCTCACTAATCTCTTTCAGGATGTCTTCAGACGTTATGTTGACCCCTCCCACACTACCTGAGGTCTTGTCATAGTTTATGAGCGCCACGTACCCTGGCTGAAGCCCTTGAGCGTAGATAGAGGTTAAGCTCATTAAGGGCAGTATTAAGAGCGGTAGGAAAGCTATTGCTGCTAGGGTGCGTATATCCCGCAGCATGTCCTTAAGTTCCTTCCAAACAACTACGTAAACGGAGTTCACATCCCCTCACCAGCCAAGCTTATGAAGACCTCCTCTAAGTTCCTGCCATTATATGCGCGTATCAAGTCTTTCGGCGGACCCTGAACTATCACGCGCCCCTTATTTATGAGGGCAACCACGTCACATAAATCCTCAACCTCCAGCATGTTATGTGAGGAGAGAACTATGGTGACTGAGTTGTTTCTAGAGTATTCTTTGAGTGTCTTACGTATGGCGTACGCCGAGAAAACGTCGAGACCTGAAGTAGGTTCGTCTAAGATAACCAGCTTAGAACCTATCATTAAGGTCCTCGCTATAGAGACCCTCCTAACCATCCCCTTACTGTACTCCGAGACCTTCCTGTTAAGGTCTCTCTCGCTTAGACCGGAAATCTTAGCGCCTATTTCCGTAACCTCTAAAGCCTTACCGGTCCTACCGTAGTAAAGCATCGCGTAATAGTAGAGATTCTCCCAGCCAGTCAAGCGTGAGTAAAGCCCTGCGTCCTCCGGTAAATACGATATGTACTTCCTAACCAAAACCCTGTTCTCGGGCAATCCGTAACCGAACACCTTAACCTCACCCTCATCTTGCTTAAGTAGTGTGGCTAGGATCCTGAGGAGAGTAGTCTTGCCCGCGCCGTTAGGACCTATCAACCCGAAAATAATCCCCTCATCAATCTCTATGCTGACCTTACTGAGAGCTCTAATCTTACCAAAATCCTTCACCACCCCCCGCACCAAAACCGCTTTACCCGCGTCGGACATTCCCTAAACCCGAGATATCTTGACTCAATAACCTTATATCTCAACTAGAATAATCTTTCATGAGGTCCTGAGGAGACGCAATAATGGCTAACGAGTACTTCAAGAAGGTCCTCGTTGTCGGTAGCGGGAACGTAGGGGTTTTACTAGCTTACGCGTTGGTCAGCTCAAGCACTAGACCCAGTGTTTACGTCTTGGTTAGGAACCCTCAGTACCTAAAGCTTTTCAGAGATGAGGGAATTAAGATAATCACCGCTGACGGGACGTCTTTAAGGCTGGAAGGGGTTCACTTCATATCGTATGATGATTTAAGAAAAATCGGCTTGTTTGATTTGATAATAGTAGCTACTAAAGCGTACGATTCCTTGGAAGCGGTCAAGCAAGTGAGGGAATTCTTAGGGAGTGGGGGTGTCTTAGTAACGTGCCAGAACGGTTTGAGATCTTATGAGGAAGCCCTCGAAATCCTAGGTCCTAGCAAGACAGCAACTATGGTGTTAAACCACGGCGTGTACAGAGTGGGAAACCGAGAATTTAAGTGGATCGGCGGTTCCACTAGTTACTTGGGGGGTAAAGGCATTTCAAGAGAGTTGTTATCCTCCATAGCGTCATTACTTGAAGTCCTCTCGGTCCAGGTAGTTGATGATATAGAACCATATAGGTGGCTTAAGTTAGCTGTCAACGCAGCGATAAACCCTCTAACTGCTCTATATGAGGTGAAGAACAAGCTCATAATAATCGATGAAAACCTCTTCAAAATAGCCACGATGGTGGTAGCAGAGACTCAGAGAGTTGCGGAGAAGTACGGGGTGGTGATGCCTGTAGATCCTTTAAAGGAGGTGGTGAGGGTGGCTGAGGCAACGGGGGAGAACTACTCATCAATGCTTCAAGACATAATATGGGGGAAGAGAACAGAGGTTGATTACATAAATGGTGAGGTAGTCGTGAGAGGGAGGAAAGCGGGCGTGTTAACGCCTGTTAACGAGGTTTTGTGGCTGATGATAAAGTATAAAGAATCTTTTAAGAGAATGACTTAATAAGACTCGGCCGGAGAACTATTTAATCAATTCAATTATTAATCCTTTAAGGGTTTTAGTTACGGGAAGAGGGATGGGTTCCAAGATCTACCCGCACGACTTCGTAAAGAAGAAGAAAATTGGTGAGAAAATAGTTATGGTTACGGCGTACTCTTATTACGACGCTCTCTTAGCTGATAAAGCAGGTATTGACGGCTTGCTTGTAGGGGATTCTCTCGGGATGGTTATAATGGGTTATCCCTCAACGTTGCCAGTAACTCTTGATGAGGTGAAGCACCATCTTAGAGCAGTAGTGAACGCGAGGCCTAGAGCCTTGATAGTAGCGGATATGCCCTTCCTGTCTTACGAGGTAAGTAAGGATGAGGCTATTAGGAATGCGGGTGAGATGATTAAGATGGGTGCGGACGCGGTTAAGGTAGAGGGAGGGTTAGAGGTCTCGGAGATCGTTGAGGCCTTGACTAAAGTAGGCATACCTGTGATGGGTCATATAGGGCTTAACCCCCAAAGATACTTAATGCTAGGCGGTTACAAGCTGAGAGGTAAGAACGCTGAAGACGCTTTAAACATAATTGAATCAGCTAAAGCTCTCCAAGAAGCCGGGGTTTTCTCGATAGTTATCGAGTACACGACTTGGCAAGTAGCTGCTGAAGTAACTCGTGCTGTCAGAGTGCCCACCATATGCATAGGTGCCGGCGCCGAATGCGACGGTCAAATACTAGTTATTCACGATCTCCTAGGAATAAACCCTACACCACCACCGTTTGTCAGGAAGTACGCTGACTTACACAACGAAATACTGCAAGCTCTAAGTAAATACGCTGAGGACGTGAGGAAAGGCGTTTTCCCAGGACCTAGCGAGTCCTGGGGGATGAGTGAGGATGAGCTGAAGAAACTAAAGGAGTATTTAAAGAATACCAAAACTGAGTAATCCTCCCGATCCAGAGCACGTGTGTCTAGAACTAGGTAAGAGTTTTTCAACACTGAATTAAGAGGTTAGATTTCGAGAGTTCTTCCAGTCTGTTTCTTATGTGCTTAAGTACTTCGGATAAGATAGCGTTGTTGTCGTACTTCCTTAGTATGCTGGAAAGCTCTTCCCTAGAAGCATTACTTAGTTTCTGAGCGTATTCAATCATCTTAGGTATTGCTCTAACAACGTTATCAACGATCGTTATGGAAGCTGCTCTAGCGGTTCTGGAGAGGGGGTTGAGGTCTATCGCTATCACAGTCTTGCCGAGCCTCCTCAAAGCTTCAGTCCTATCCCCGTCTTCAAGAGGCACTAACACCGTGTCAGCTGTTAATATCCCCCTAGGACTCACTCTCCTCCTCTCACTCATGAGTTCAGGAATCTCCGCAGTAGCGTCGCTCACTCCAAGCACTTCACGAGCGCCGCAAGCCCTTAAAACCTCGGCTATCTTCATTACCCTTTCCTCACTCCTATAAAACAAGTTCACCTCAATCTTAGCGTTAACGAGCTCGGCTAGCTTGACTACCTCCTCAGGAACTAAAGCCGCGACGTTACCGTTAACTGAAATCACCGGATTATTAGATAGCAATAGAGCCGCGACAGCCGCCTCTATAGCCTTCAGTGCCGGCTCTATGGTGGTCTCACCTATCAAGTAATCGAAACACTCCCCCCTACCGTGAGCTATTAACCCAGCCTTAGCAACATACCCTTCCTCAAAACCCTTAATCAACTTCTCTCTTATCAAAAGAGACTGGTATCTAGGATGCGTAGGAGGAATATTAACCTCCAACCACGCTCACCCCCATATCACCTATGAAATATGTCTTACCGAGATATTATAGGGTTCTGAACGCACGCATTAACATAGCCCATACCTAGTGAGGGAGTGTAAAGCCTGCCCTAAACGCCGAAAGCCTCGCTCTTCAGGGTGGGTAGCTCACCACGGTTCCTTCGGAAGATAATTTGAAGATCCCTAAAACTCTATTAAAGCTCTTTTTTAGCGTGTTAATAAGTTCTTCACTCGGATTATCTGAAACTATTACTAGAGTGCCTTTCTTAATGAAGTAATATGTTATCACGCTCCCAGAACCCGTATGCTTACGTAATAGTTCCTTAAGCTTCTCGTCCGTTTCTCTATTCATGAATACCGCCTTACTGAATTCACTGCTTAGTTCAAGAAACCTATCGAAAGAGGGTTCCGCGATGAATTTCCTGAAAACAGCCTCACCAGCTTCTTTTATTGCATGCCAGTAATCTCTGAGCATCTGCGGGGTCGTGTATCCCGGCTTGATGACGCATGGGATCACGCTCACAGACTCTCTTACAGGAATCACGTCTAACTCACTCACTCCGGGAGCTCCTGGTTTCAGCCTGACCACCAGCCCGCCACCACGTAGTTCCGCTACAACGTCGCCTAACCCGGTCATCATACGTACTTCCGCCTCGTGTGCTATGGTGCCTACCTTGTTCAAGGTTAGGGGCTTTCTTAAGTTGTGTAAGGCTGAGGCCGCTACCACTATGGAGAGGGCTGCACTAAACCCAAGACCTTCCCCGAGACGTGAAGGCGAGGTTATCTCGACGTTAACGCTGTTTACACTAGCGATTCTCTTAACCTCATTTATGAGGTCGTGTTCGAGAATGACGGAATTAACTAATACTTTATCGCCGGGACCGTTCTTTATCTCTGCTTCGACACGCGGTTCCAGAGTTATCCCAGCTCCTATAGAGCCTGTCGTCAAAGGATTGTTAGTTATGTGCGGAACCCAAAAACCTGAGATATGTAACGGTACTCTAACGCGCATTCTTGAGCTCCTCTTTAATTAAGTCTAGTATTTTCCTAGCTACTACCTCCTTAAGAGACTTACCCACCAATTCCTTATACCCCCTCTTGCTAATTAAGACCACTTCATTGTAATCAACTGTGAAGCCTACGTCACCTCTGCTAACGTCGTTAGCGATTATGATATCAAAACCTCTTTTTTCTAGCTTATCCAGAGCTAGCTCAGCCAGCTTATTCATATCCCCGTCAACGACCTCGGCAGCGAAACCTGCTAAGAGTCCTGAGAACTCCCTCCTCAGACCCAGCGATATTTTTGGTGTAGGCTCTAATTCCACCGTTAAAGACCCTTCCTCAGACTTGATCTTACCTCCAAAGTATTTCTTGAACTTGAAGTCAGCGGGCGCTGCAGCCAGTACTATCGCGTCATACTCTCTACTCCTAACCTCACTTAGCAGGACGTTAAGCATGTCTTCAGTTGTTGTGACACTGAAGCTTCTTACGTAGTGAGGTATCCTCGCCGACGTCGGTCCGTGAACTAACGTCACGTCAGCTCCGCGGAAGTACGCTTCCCTAGCTATAGCTATGCCCATCTTACCGGAGCTAGCGTTAGATAAGAACCTCACGCGATCTAAGTATTCTCTCGTAGGTCCCGCCGTCACCAAGATCTTGAGGTCTTTTAAATCCCTACCTCTCAGAGTTACTGCTTCTATAGCTACGAGAATGTCGTCATTTTCCGGTAGCTTAGCTCTCCCGCTAGAAACGTCTGGAGGGACTACTACCACACCGAACTCGCTGAGTTTCTTCATAGCTTCGTTTACCGGGGGTGAATACCATAAGCCGGAATGCATCGCTGGCACTAACGTGACCGGTTTCCCAAGTCCTAGCACGTTCACTGCGGTTAGTGAGACTGGGTTATCGCATATTCCGTGCGCGAGCTTACTTATGATGTCGGCAGTAGCTGGAGCTATCGTGAAAGAAGATACCTCCTTACTTAAGGAGACGTGCCCTACCTCACCTTTAAATTCTGTCAGGACCTTGCTCCCGATAGCCCACTCAATCAACGTCGGGTTTATTAACTCGGTTGCTGCCTTAGACATCACGGCGTAGACGTCCGCCCCCCTCCTAATTAATTCACGCATTACATCGATGATTCTATAAATAGCTACTGATCCGGTAAGCCCGAAACCTATCTTAACACCCCTTAAGTGATTCGAGGTCATGCCCCTGATCTCGTCTGCCGGGTGGAACTCTGGTTTTCTTAGCACGCTACCTACCCAAGCATAATTAAATTATTGAGTATTATAATTATTAGGGTTACCAAAGTGGCGATGGTCAGCATCAGGAAGGCAAAACCTGAAGACCTTCCGTCAGTCATAGGCATAAACATGATATCGCTTAAGGAGCACTACCCTGAAGACTTCTGGAGGCATCATCTAGAGATGTGGGGTGAGGCTTTTTTAGTGGCTGACGTGGACTCGAGGGTTGTAGGTTACGTCATGTGTAGGGTTGAGAGAGGTCTGGGCTACATCAACAAGTCTCTACTTAAGAAGATGGGTCACATAATAAGCATAGCTGTCCACCCAGACTATAGAGGTAAGGGAATAGGGTATTCTCTCACGGTTGAGGCGTTAAGGAGGCTAAAGGAGTTCTACAAGGTTAACGAGGTCTATCTTGAGGTTAGGGTAAGTAATGAACCAGCGATTAGATTATATGAGAAACTAGGCTTCAGGAAGGTTCAGAGGATAAGATTCTACTATCTTGACGGTGAAGACGCTTGGCTGATGGCTAAGGAGGTTTGAATTCCCTCGACCTAGGAACAACGCGGTTCAAGATCAAGGAATGAATTTCAGGTCTAGGAACGAGGTATTCTTGCTAATCGAGTGAATCTCCGTCTCGTTACGGCGTGTGACGCAATCAATGCCGCTTAAGCTGACGAAGACGTACGGTTTAAAGTCGTCTATGAGGTTCCTGAGTTCCGGTAGTCCAGACCTAACACCTAGTTCAGGTATGGAGTCGCACAAGCCGTGAGCGGGGAAATATGAGAAGAGTAAAACTCTCTTCCCTTGGTGGTTTCTTAATAACTCACGTAGTCTTAGGATTGAGTGCCATGGATCCACGCCCCCCACACCAGCTATTAAGTAATTTCCTAGATTAACCGCGTTAGCGTCCAGTAATATGCCTAGAGCTCTGGCTGTCTTAGTTACGTATATGTCATCGCACTTACTAGTCACTATATAGAAATTTCTGAGGATTGTGCTCACGTGGTAAAGGGGTATTCTAGGAGCTCCTATGAAGATGTAAGCGTTAACGTCTCCACGTAAGTAGGAGAGAAGCTCTCTCGAGTGCTTAAGTAACGCCCCGTTCATTACCCTGAATAACGTAAGCACTCACCTGGTATAGTGCTAAGCCGGCAGCAACTATATCCGATGTTGTGCCAGGATTTAACTCGTTTTCTCTAACGTATTCGTCTAAGAGGTTCCAGACCTCTACCTCAACACTAGCTCTCAACATAGACAGGTGTTTGAGGAGTAGAGCGTTGTTTAAGTTCTTACTTTTGAGGACTAAGGTATCCAAGTTTCTTGAGAGTGTTTTCGTGTGTGCTGACGTGATAAACTCTAATAAGCTTCTTAAACTAGGTTTTTCTTTAAGTAGCTCATCATGAATTTCTAAAACTCTCTTGAAGCCTGATATCACTTCATGACTAACCAGGTCTAAATACATAGATTCCCTTAAAGCTTCCCATAAACTGAAGCTCTCCAGTATTGAATCAACGCCTACGTTGACTGAAGGTATCCTACCGAAATATTCGCCTAGGTGACTCACGGAAGCCTTCCTCAGAGCTAAGTAGAAATTCTTTATGGTTTCTTTCTTAAGTCCCTCGATAATCAGGTCGTGGTATTCGGTAACCACTCTACCCACGGTGGTTGTTAAGTCACTGTCGCTCACTAAAGCCTTGGTCAGCATGTAGAGGAGGGGGGACGCAAGCATTAAGTATCCGAAAGCGGTATTGGTTTTTACGAGCGGGTGTGTAGTGACTTTATTGACGTATTCTAGTAGGTACGTGCCCAGCTTGAAGTCCTTGCCCGCTAACGCGTCCTTAACAGTCTCCTCTAGCGGGATCTTAAGGATGTTAGGGGTGTAGGCGAAGTGTATTATGTTTAAATTCTTCACGTTCTTATACCCGCTAACAGTGCTTAGTTTTGAGGGTGCTAAAGCTTCTAGAAGTATTGACGTCGAGAATATGTCTATTGCCACGCTAACTTTAGTGGGGAGTGTGGGTTGCGTGACTCGAACTACCTCCTTAAATGGCTCTTCAAGGTCTGGATGTTTTTACCTACCTAGCTTTAACGCGACGTATATCTTGTCTATTTCGTTTTCCAGTAATTCACGCCATTTCTCACCTATAGCTACTATCGAGAACAGCCCTACGGGTGTGGCCCCGCTCATACGTATTAGCTTCACTAGAGCGGACGAGGTTCTCCCACTATTGAGTAGGTCGTCAACAATTAAGACCCTGTCACCTACTTTCAGAGAATCTGATGCCATGAACAGGGTGATCACTGCCGGCGGGTCTCTCGCTATGTAACTCACTTGGTTGTAGTTCTTTACCCCTACCTCAGGTCTCTTCCTGACTATGACTAGCTTAGACTCGAGAGTGTCCGCTATCATAACACCTAAGGGTATCCCGTCAACCTCGACTGTGACCACCGCGTTCACATTATAGCGATGGAATTCCTTGTATGCCACGTAAGAAAGTATCTTCAGGATAGGTACCTCGTATATTATGGGGGAGAGGTTGATTATATTATCACCTACCTCCACCAACTTATTTCTGAGTATTTCCTCAACTACGCGTTGATTAGTTAGTAACTCGAATAACTCGAGCGATCTCTCCTTAGTAGGTCTTATACGTTTATTGATATACCTCCAAAGACCTGGTGCTGAGAGCCCGGTAAGTTCTTCTAGCTCCTTATACTTAAGGATTTTCTTGTAAGCTCTAAGTAACTCAACAGCCATTAAACGTACGTCGGTAGGCAATTTACACACCTCCTCAACTTTCAATAGTCATATTAATAACAACCTTAATAAATTAAGAGTTGTCTAATACTTATTAATTGATGTGTTGAAATTAATGCTCTCGTTGAGTTAATTCTGAGATCTCCTCGAAAAAGATTACTATTCATCTTCTTTCTTAGCTCCTACAACAGCTCTATCTAGGAAGTTCGGGTCACTTAAGTCATTAGCTAATCCTCTAGTTATGGCCTTCATTATGTTTGTAAAACTTTCGTTTAGGTTGATGATCTCGTCATTCACTATCAGCTTAGGTTGTTCGTTAGTCGCTACAACAACTAACGAGACGTTGATACCTATCTCTTCCCTTATGTAGTTTTTGATCTTAAGTAATTTCCTCATATAGATCTCGCTCATCCGAGGAGGTATCTCAGCTACTAAAGTCAGAGACCTCACCTAGACCACCACAATATATCTGCTCAAAATACCTTGCTTTTAAAGACTCACACACCCTGCAGGTAATTGATTGCTTGGTAATACTGACGTTCTTTAACGGCGTTAATATTATTTAGAGTTTGATTTATATGTAACGAGTTATCTACTTATATTGGGGTGAGATAATGGGAGAAGTTAACACATTTAAAGACGTTAAGAAGAAACCGAAGGTTATTTACGAAGACGAGGAAGTAACGGTTATGAGAGCTCCTAGCGATGAAGAACTTGAAGAGATAGTGCTCTCAATCATCGAGAGTAAGGGTAGGCCACTAACCTGGAAAGAATTAAGGAAGGAGTTAAGCGGTCTCGTAGGGGAGGATAGGTTAAGGAAAGCCTTACTAAAACTAATAGATAAGGACCTAGTCGTCGAGATGATAGACGGCACTTTCGGTCTTAAAGATATGGAGGCAACCTACATACCTAGAAGAATGAAGAAAAGAGTGAGACCCTTATCACCTAAGAAGTTCAGAGTGAAATGGGGGCCTTTAATAGAGGCTAGAGGGAGTATCTCCGCGGCAATACAGTACTTGAAGGAAGCGAGGAGCAAGAAACTCTCAAGCACTTCAGTAAATTAAAAGTCTTCTAAAAACTAACTTGGTTCCCGTCGCTCAAAATAACTACCCACTATTTTTAATTAATATAAGATTCAAAGCCCTAAACGCTAGATTCCTTAATGTTGCGGTAAGAGTCTTGCACATTAATGATGGAGCTTGGAGAGACCGTTGAAAGGCAGCTTAAACTTCACCACAATTTAACCCCCGACAAATCAAATAGATTTTCCTCAAAATCTTACGAAAACCTAGTTAACTAAACCTATCTCTCGAATCGAGAGCCCCTCTAAAGGACGAAGAGCTGACATTAATGCTGGCACTATCTAAATTTCTGATAGGGGATGACTCTTTAAAAATCTTCGAATATGATGAGTTATTTTATGGGAGTTACTTGCCTGTAGATGTGATAGTGATTACTAACGGGTCTCCGCTCGGTGAGGATTTAGTTAAGCAGGTTTGGATTACTGCTCAGAAATTATTTCACGAGTACGGCTTAGAGGTTTACGTGATACCTTACATGTCTAAGGAATCGCGGGTAGCGCTAATAATAAACAACGTTGAATTCGTGGTCTCAAGAAAGCTCACGCCCGAGGAGATTGAGGACTTAATCCTTAGCGCTTGCGAGGGTGAGGGGACTACTAAAGACTTAGCCCTGATAGGAGCGGTTTTCTACGATGAAAACGAGTTTGGGAACGCGCAAGTGATTTGAATGAGTTAAAGTCTTTTATGCGTGCTCAGAATTTTCTTGATTATGTTACATATGCTGAGTTCCTCCCATGACCCGTAGCGCCCTATGAACCTAATATTTAGTTCCTCGAGTAACTCGTCGTAGGGGCTCCTCCCGAGCTTAAGTATCCTCCCGTATTTTTCCAGGTAGGACCTAGCGAACACAATTTCCCTTACTTTAATGCCTAGATTCTTTAACTCGGAAAAATTCTTCACGAGTATTTCGGTCTTATCAGCGCCTCTCCTCAGCGGGGTTAACACGTAGATTAACGCGTGTTCCTTCGTTACTGCGTCGATAACGCTTTTTAAGAGTATTGCGTGTGAGGCCACATATCTTTTCCTGCCTAAAGCGTAAACAACTACCTCGTTCTCCCCGATCCTCTGATCTATTTTACCGATAATCAACGAGATGTTGTAGGGTAGGTACGCGTAATTTTCATGAATACCCTCCAAACCCACCCCCCTCAGCCTGGACAGCAGCAAGTCTTGAGGTATGGAGCTAACTATCTCTTCATACTCTATTAATGCCCCACCCTCAAGTAGCACTGTTTTTTCCTTAGGGTCTATTCTCGTGACGTTCGCGTACAGGCGGGGGACCTCAACGCTGTTCCTCAATAGCTTGATTATCTGACACCAGCTAAGCACTGGCTTGTAGACCTTGCTATAAGTTCTGGGGAATAAGTCGTACCAAGTATAGTCAGGGGTTTCCTCCCCCCTCAACGAGAATTTATCTTTTAAGGAAGCTTCCTCACCGATCAATACGTACTCGTAATCTATCTCGCTTGATTCAAGCCCTAAACGCCTTAAACAATCTGGTTCCTCAAGGAATATCGGCGTTCTATCGATGCACGCGTTAGCGAAGCCCCAACCATCTAAGGCGCTCGTAGATCCGGGCCAGGACAGGAATAGCGAGTTACTTAGGTCTTGAGCCGCGTAAACATTACCGCTGAATGAGTCACCGAGTATTAATGTTTTAATCTTCCTCCTCTTCCTCAACACTTTCTTCTTCCTCTTCTCTCCTAACTATTATGCGCTTAACTCCGCTAGGCATGGTGTGTGATCTTAAGTGATGTAGTAAGTCAGTCAAGGAAAAGAAGAGTGGTTTGTCAACCACTTGCCTCAAGGACTCACCCTCCCTAGGACATACCTCATCAATCTTAACGCATATAGGGCATAGCAAGAGATTTGTTGAGGTATCTAAGCAAGTCTCTATTACTACCCCGTCAACGTCGAAAGATACTCGCCGCCACCTAGGCTCCCAGAAAAGAGACATTCCCTCACCACTAATAATTACTCGCTACTGAAAATAAAATAAGTGATTCTCGGATAAGGAGGATTAAGTAAAGCGAGTATATCCGTGCTTGCTTAACTTCCACATAATAGCGTCACGAACTAAATCGCTTCTGTTCCGGTAAGATTTCTCGCATATTATGTCGTCGATTAAGTCTACTACGTCGTTAGGGAGTTTTACCGATATTACTTTACTACTTGGCATACTCATCCTTATTTATAAAATAATACCTTCAATTTAAATACGTTCCTTAATTATCGATTATAGAATAATTTAATTGATTCAAGCAGGATAAGCCGAGTTAGTTACGTAAAACTGAAATTCATTTAATTACTTAATCGTTTATATTGTAGGTGAGTGCTTGGAAGACCCCGTAATCGCTCTAGTCAGGTTCTTAGTAATTAAGAGATTAGCAGGTAACTCCTCCATGTTGATGGCCGTTAAGGAATACTTTGTTGACGGGGTCTCCCCTAGCTCCATAAGCTATAAGTATAAGGTCTCTAAGTTCAGGGTTAGGGGATACATACAGAGAGTTACGGAGAAAACCAGGAATTCATACCTAGCCTCATCAATCATAAAACAGGTTTTCCCGCTAATACTTGAGATAGAGCCGGCAGTGATCAAGGTTAACGAAAAATACGTATGCCTACTTTGCGATCAATCCTTTAACAACGAGATTACCGTGGAGAATCATCTCAGGAGAAAACATGAAGAACACATAAATAAGGCTATTAAAGAAGTTCTAGAAAGCGTTAAGGAACTTTCAACAAGTAGCTAACCACAATTGAATACCCTATCCCTTAACGTAAGTTATTCAGAAACCGATTGATAGAGTCAGATTTACAACTGAAAGCCCCGTCATTTACGGCAAGGATGAAGAGATCGGAAAATATAAGTAATGAAGTGTTTAGAATATGGGTGTTTAGGATAGTGTGGTTCGCGTTCGTTAACTCACCGTTAGGGACTAACTTGAGGGTTCTAAAGAAATTCTTAATAGCTAGTACTCATGACGAGAAAGAGCTTGAAACATTGAACGCTAAAGTTTCAGGATTTCTAGGGATAAGAGTCGTCGACGCTGATAATAGTTTAGACACAATCTACGGGATAATATCAGTAGATCCTGACACAGCCGATTTAATTAAGCTAGGAATAAAGACCTTCTTAATAGCTGAACTAATCTGAGCGAGCTAACTGTTTCTCGGTAGGTGATGGAGGTTAAATAAATGAACCACCTGCTTCTCGACGGCACGGCTTGCTTATCCGTCACCTTCAAATAAGGGCTAGAGACGTGAGGCACTGCTCTCAAAAGATAAGCCCCGTCGCTAGGAGATTCGCATCAAAAACATAGGATAATACAAGTAATCGTGAAAACAGAAACGGTTTAGGGAATCACTATTGCGTGCTGAAAATACTTAAAAGTCTTATAAGATCATTAAACATGGTGAGAGACTCATGAGTTATAGGAGGAAGAGGAGATCGCTATTCGATATATTTGATGAGTGGATTAGAGAGATGGAGGAGGAAATGCGTGAGTTCATTGAAGAAAGCGAGAAGTTATTTAGGATGAGTCCTGAGGAGCTGGATGAGTTGCGTAAGAGAGGTTTAGGACCTTACGTCTACGGTTACAGAATATACATAGGTCCTGACGGCAAGGTAAAGATAGATGAGTTCGGTAACGTTAGAAGAGAAGGAATGAAGCCGAGAATCACTGAAGAAGCAGAGCCTTTAGCAGACATCATAGATGAAGGAGATAAAGTTAGGGTAATTGTTGAGATGCCCGGCGTTGAGAAAGACAAGATAAAGCTTAAGGTGTCAGGCAAGGAACTGTTAATTCAAGCTAGCAATGGGAGAAAATACTTTAAGAAACTCGCACTACCTGACGAAGTAGACGTGAAAAGTGCCAAAGCGAACTATAAGAACGGGATACTAGAGATAGAATTCAAGAAAATGAAGGGAAGTATGGGGGAGTATGAGATAAAGATAGAGTGAGTTCCTGTTTGATGCGCTTTTCAAGTCCTTGAATTATTGTTTTGTTTGCGTTGTTTGCGCTGTTGTTAAGTGTTGGTATAATTTTAGGAAACCTAGTACGTTAAAGCTTGAAGACTCTATCTTGACGTTATCGTAGTATATCTCTATGCCGCCGTAGACATTCCCTTTCCTCTTAATGACTAACCTTAAACTATGATTCTTAAGTATTTCTATCACGTCCTCGTATCTGATTAAATCGTGGAGTATTGCGTCGTTAAGTAGAGCTAGTGTTTCAGGATATAGTGATTCACATCTACGCTCGTCAAGCACTGTTTTTACGTAATGCTTAATTAACGAGGGCCACGCGCCAAAGTAATTCTCGTTCTTTAACGTTTGGAGTTCGTCACACTCAAGGCCTTTAATTAACTCAATAATTAGGTTCTCAGAAACCACGTCTAACGATGTGTTAATCAAGCTTCTTATGAGCGTTATTGGAGCGAAGCTAGGCTTAAAATAATTGAGGTACTTAACCCAGTCAACGTTGTAACACTCAGTTTTACATACTTCCCTCAATATTCGCGCCAACTTACTATGACTTGAGACACCGTCTTCGAGTATTAAGCTGATTGCGAAGAAAAACTTGGTTGGCTTCCTGGAATTACGTAACTCACTTATTCCTTGCCTCACTAACTCAGTGAGTTCTTTCTCGTCGAGTGAGTGAACGTGGTTGAAGATCTTAGCTAACGATATCTTTCTTTTGAAGAGCAGTCTTCCCCCACCTAAATTCTTCTGTTAATCAATTTTTTAAAAACCTAAAAGTTAAACTCATAAGGTGGGTGCTCTGAAGAGCGTTAAGCGGTATGAGGGTGGGGTAGTTTTAGAAGAGACTGCTGTACCCCCGATACCCCCCAAACACGTCTTAGCTAAGGTCTTAAGCGTCCTTATCTACTCCCCACATAAAAACAAGAATGTCTTTAGGAATACTGTGCCGGGTAGGACTCTAGGAGGTTTTGGCTTAGTAAGGGTCATAGAACCTGGGGTAGGGGCTGAGGTAATGCCTGGTGAGGTATTCTTCGTGAAGCCTTACACGACTCACGGTATCTTAGGACTCGACATAGACGGTCTAGCATCTGAATACGCGGTCATACCTAGAGAAGCCTTGGTAAGCCTTAAGGGGGCGGAACTCGAGAGGATCTCGCCCCTACACGTAGAGTTTGGGTACATTCACGAACTCGTTAAATTAATGAAGATCTCTGAGAGGGGACTTATAGTAGGGTGCGGACTCGCAGCATACATACTAGGTCTTGCTGCTAGGGACTACAGAAACGTGGAGATACTGTGCTCGAACACCGACTACCTCAAGAGTTTGAGAGACTTAGGGCTTTCACTGAAGAGGGGTTTGGAAGACTTGAAAGACAGGGTGGATCTACTAATCCTGACGGAGGAAGCCGACATAAATCTTAAGAACGTGTTGAGAGAGAACGCGTGGGTTTACGTAGCCCCAGGAGTCTTCACGCTGAGTCTACACTATCGTGGGATTCCTTCTAAGATTAAGTTAGCAAGACCTAAAACCTTCAAACCCGAGTATTCGATGAGATACTTAGGAAGGGTGAGCCCGCATATATTGGAATCCCAGGTTAAGACGGTGAGTGAGTTAAGTCAAGCGGTCGAGGCGTTAAGTTTATTTGAGAGAGTGATAATAGACTTTAAATAATGATCTCTTCCCGAGCTACAGGACCTTAGTTAAGGACACCAATTATTACATCGTGTAGAAGCTTTCCGGAGTTATCGGCCCCTTAGGCTCCTTAATCTTCTCCTTAGCTAAGCTCCCTAAGATTTTGATTCCTTCAGCTATTTTATCGGGTGGTGGGAAGCTGAAGTTAAGCCTCATTGAATTCCAGCCGCCGCCGTTAGCGAAGAATGAAGCTCCCGGCACGTAAGCTACGCCCCTAGCCAACGCTTCAGGAAGCATCTTCCTAGTGTCTACGTCAAGTGATGGGAGGAACACCATGACGAATAACCCGCCGACCGGTCTAGGCCACCAAGTCTTCTCAGGCATGTAATCAGTTAATGCGTCAAGCATTACGTCTCTCTTGATTTTGTAGACTTGCTTAGCTTTCTCTATAGTCTTATCTACTAATCCTCGCCTTATCGACTCAAGCGCTATGTATTGTGTTAGGGTGGGTGTGTGTAGGTCTGCTGTCTGCTTAGCTCTCTCAAGCACGTCGATGACGTAGTGATTGCCTAAAACCCAACCGATTCTAAGTCCTGGTGAGAGTATCTTACTTAGGGTGCCTAAGTAGACCACCCTACCCTCATCATCTAGGGTTTTAAGAGGAGTTACGTCTATACCGCTCTCGTAAACGAAATACGAGTACGGGTCGTCTTCAATGACGACTATATCATACTTTGACGCAAGCTCTAAGAGATACTTCTTCCTCTCGATACTGAGGGTGACTCCCGCAGGGTTATGAGCTACCGGTATCGTGTAAATAAACTTCACGCTCCTCCCCTCACCGTATATCCTCTTAAGTTCCTTCTCCAGGATGTCAACCCTCATACCGTTCTCGTCTACAGGAACCCCGACTATCTGCGGGTGGGATAGAGTGAAGGCATTGAGCGCTGCCAAATAAGTAGGTAACTCAACCACTATCACGTCCTCCCGCTCTATGAACACCCTACTTATTAAGTCTAGAGCTTGCTGAGAACCTGTAGTTACTATTACCGAGTCATCGCCCCTAACTTTAACGTCTTTCCTCTGAAGAAAACTCATTAACTCTTTCCTAAACTCACTCACTCCGGCTGTAGGTGCGTACTGAAGTGATGCGTCACCTCGCTCACCAATCACCTCCTTAGCTATCTCAGCTAACTCTTTCTTAGGGAATGTCTCCGGGTCGGGCATGCCGCCCGCTAAACTTATTATTTTCTTGCCTTCAGTAAGCTTCAGTAACTCCCTAACGTCTGAAGCTTTAAATAGCTCTGATCTTTTAGCAAGCAATTTTAGATAGTCGACCGTGTTAAATCCCTATAAAATACTTACTTAATGTTTTTAAACTTTACCTCGTGTTTTGTTCACGCGCTATTTCTTTATTACAGGTATAAACTTCAGGCCGTAATATATTAATCCGTTAGGGTCTTCGCTAGAGTACTTCCTTAAAACGGCTTCGACACGGGTACCGATAGAGAGTTCGTTGAGGTCTACATCAGTTATCTCCCCGACTATTACAGGGCCTTCATCAAGTTTTACGAGACCTACCACCCTAGGTAAGTATTGTTCGCTGCCTTCAGTCCTGTAGTAAGATACCGTGTAATTAATCAACTCACCGAAGCCTCTAGACTCGACGTGTTCCACGTTTCGTGACCCGCAGTAAGGGCATTTAAGACGTTTAAGCGACGCAACCCTACCGCAGTCCCCACACTTAGTTACGTATATCTTGTAGTGATTGTCTTTTAAGCGCCAGAAGATAGATATGGAGTGCTTCATTAGACCCACCCCTTCAACAAAATTAGCCACGCGTTATTGTCAGGTCCCGACATCGCGTGAGCTAACGATATATCGCCGTCGTATTTTACCCAGCTAGTACCGCTCATCAACTCACGTAGTTCGTGAACCTGGTAGAGAGGAGTTGCCCCTACCGGGTGTCCCCTCGCCTTAAGACCTCCCCCGACGTTCAGATACGGCATCTCATCCACGCACTTCACGGCCTCACCCCTCGCGCAAATCTCTAAAGCCTCAATCGTTAGTAGCCCGTATATATCGTACGTGTCATACACGTTAATCGCTGTATTCGTCGTTAACTTAACCCCGTTCCTGCTGGAGAGTCTCTTGTAAGCAGCCGCTGTAGCGCTGAAATACGTCAGGTCATCACGTAAGTAGATAGGTAGATTTACTGAGGACTCAACATCAACTAACTCGATGGGCGTCGTGCCAGCCTTCTTAGCAACCGATTCGTTAACCAGTAATAACGCGGCGGCGCCATCGCTTGTCGGGTGGGAGTCCAGCATAGTCAGAGGTTCCGAAATCCTTAAAGCCTTGCTCAGAGAATCCGCTGATATAGTGAATTGGAGTTGGGCGTGAGGGGTCTTAACAGCGTTCTCATGCATTTTAATAGACCACTTAATTATGCTCTCTCTTGAAACCCCGTACCTCCTCATATAATCGTTCATTATCAACGCCGCGTAATCAGACGGCGCCACGTTCTTAATCCCCTCAACCTCGTATTCAAGTATTTTTGAGTAGACTCTGTTAATGACCCAAGAAGGGTACTCACTCATTTTCTCAAACCCTACCACAAGCACCCTACTCGCTTTCCCAGACCTTATCAAAGCGTGGGCGTAGTCTAGAGCAACCGCGCCTGAAACCTCACCACTACTCACCGTCAACGCCTTAACGTTCCTAAACCCCAGGTTTTGAGCGATGTATGTTGACGGGTCGGCTTGATTAAGTATTGATTCAGAGAACGCCGTGGAGACTATGAGATACTCTATATCTGAGGCGTCAAGTCCTGAGTTAGCGAGTGTCTTACCCACCGCTTCATCGATTAAGACTAGGTAGTTCTTGTCGTAATGCCTGTCAACCTTAGTAACTCCACTACCTACCACGTAGGTCTTCATCCCACATCACCATAAATTCCTGTGTATGAGGTTTCTGAACTTAGCGTATTCCGCGTAAGATATGTATTTCTTACGAGCTATGAGCTTCTCCACTGTAGGCGCCTTACCCACCCTCTCTAAGACCTTATCCGTTACTAAGGCGCTGATAGCGTCAGCTCCAGCGCCTGAGCCGAACGGAGCGACCAGGATCCTCTGGCCAGGCTTGGAATTCTCGAGGATCTTAGCTAAGCCTAAGAGAGCTGACGCGTTATACGTGTTACCGATCCACGGAGTCACTATACTCGGCAAGACCTTCTCCCTCGGAAACCCGAGCACCCTCCCCACCTGTAGGGGGAACTTACCGTTAGGTTGATGGAAAACCGCGTAATCAAAATCACTTGGTTTAAGCCCTGACTCATTCATCAGCATCTTGACTGCGGACACTATATGATGGAAGTATGCTGGCTCCCCGGTAAAGCCCTCGCCGTGTGCGGGATACCTGGAACCGTCCCTCCTCCAAAAATCTGGGGTGTCGGTAACGTAGGTAACTAAGCTCTCGAAGACCGCTACCGACTCGTCAGCAGGCCCAACCAAGTAAGCTGCGGCACCAGACGAGGCCGTCAGCTCTAGCACGTCCCCGGGGTTAGCTTGAGCGGTATCCGAGCCTATGGCCAGCCCGTACCTCACAGCACCGCTCTCAACGAGGGAGACAGATATTCTAATACCCTCACTCCCGGCTCTGCAAGCAAATTCCAGGTCCGTCGACAGCTTCTTCGCAGATATTCCTAGAGCGTCAGCTATTATCGTTGACGAGGGCTTAACAGCGTAAGGCTTTGACTCCGTGCCAACGAACACGGCACCGATATCTCCCGGGTTCACGCCAGCCCTCAATAACGCGGACCTAGCCGCGTACCAACCCATAGTAACCGTGTCCTCGTCAGCTCCTGCAACAGCTTTCTCCTCAATCCATATAGAGTCGGTGACTCGGTCGTCGAACCCCCACTGCCTCGCTATCTCCTTAGCTTTAATCCTGTAGACAGGTATGTACGCACCCCAACCAACAATACCTACCCTAAACCTCGAGGATGTCAAGGGATTGACCCTTTAATGGAAAGGGGGGAAAGCTTTTATTGTTGAGTTGTGTTAGGAGGGGGTTGACTCCTTCGTATGTAGCCAGCAAGCGACTTGATGCCCGGGTTCTACCTCTATCATCGGGGGTTCCTTAACCTTACATATGTCCATGGCGTAGGGGCATCGCGGGTGTAGTCTACACCCGCTAGGTATTGCGGCCGCGCTAGGTATCTCACCCTTTATAGGGACTTCCCTAATCTTGGTGCGGTTTGAGGGGTCCGGCTCAGGAACTGCCGAGACTAGCGCGATCGTGTATGGGTGTTTGGGGTTGTTGATGACCTTGTCCGATGGCCCTAACTCCACGATCTTGCCTAAGTACATTACCGCGATTCTCCCGCATATGTAGTTAGCTACTGCTAGGTCGTGTGTTATGAATATGTAGGAGAGATTCCTCAAAGCTTTTAAGTCTAGCATTAGCTGAAGTATCTCAGCTCTTATGGAGACGTCAAGCATGCTGACAGGCTCGTCAGCAACGACCAGGGAGGGATTCAGTATCATCGCTCTCGCGATAGCCACCCTCTGTCTCTGACCGCCTGAAATCATGTGCGGGTATCTCTCCACGAATTCTTCAGGCGGGTTGAGCTTAACCTCGCTTAAAGCTCTGTAGATTATTTCCTGTCTTTCTTCTTTAGTACTCCCTATCGAGTGGATTATTAGCGGCTCCTCCAATATGCTCCCTATAGTCATTCTAGGATTTAAGGAGCCGTAAGGGTCTTGAAAGATGATCTGTATATCAAGTCTTAAAGCTTTATCAACGCTTCCTGGAAGCTTACCTAGGAGATTTACGTAGTCCCCGTTAACAAGTAATCCCTCAGGTATCATCTCCTTAACATTCTTTGATACTCTATACATGGCTTTACCGCCAGTCGCTTCTATTAGTCTAGCTATCAACCTGCCCGCAGTAGTCTTGCCGCAACCGGACTCACCGACGAGACAGAATATCTCCCCATCAATGACCTCAAAACTTATCCCGTCAACAGCTCTGACATACCTGGGCGGCTTACCGCTCAGTACCTCTGTCAAGCCTCTCCTAATAGGGAAGTACTTCCTCAAATCATTAACTTCGAGCTTAACGTTACTCACCGGAATCACCTCCTCAGCTTAGGTTCAACAACCTTCTCTAGGGCTAGACCTAATAACACGAAGGTAAGTGAGACTATAGCTATCAAGAATCCTGGCGGCAATATCCACCACCACTGAGAGATAGTCCCGTACTGCCTGGCCTCAGACAATATATTACCCCACGTCGGGTAGCCGTGTCTTATACCTAGAACGGAGAGTCCTGCCTCAGTGAGTATTGCGTTAGGGGTTGAGTAAACCAGTGACGCCGCTATGTAGGGGACTATTTGCGGCAGTATGTGCTTAGATATTATTCTCAAGTTGCTAGCGCCCACGGCCTTAGCGGCCTCAACGTATAGCTCGCTCTTAATGCTTAAGGTCATGGACCTTATTATTATCGCAAGACCACCCCAACTAAAGGCTATGAGTACGGCGAATATAGCGGTCAGCATCACTATAGGTTTATCCTCCCCGGTATATGTCTTAGCTATTGATTGAGCTATGAGTATCAGGATAGGCAGTAATGGTATGGAACCCATCACGTCAACAGTCCTCTGTATCAACTCGTCTATGAAGCCGCCGTAATACCCGCTGACAAGCCCGGCAACAACGCCTATCGCTGTGGAAGCCAGAGCTACTAAGAGTCCTATAGCGAGAGCTATCGGGAATCCGTAGAAAAGCCCTTCAGCTAAATCCCTACCCTTATAGTCTGTGCCCATCAACCCGTAACAAGTTCCTTTAATCAGCAAGGAAAACTCTTTTGATCTCTCCACAGCCCTTAAGATGTCTTGAGACTGCACGTTAAAGACTCTAAAACTAAAATCGATTACGAACATATATCTCCCGGGCAACGGGGTGGTTTCTACCTTCTTTAGGGTTTCCGAGTAGCTTAAGTTTCCGAAAATATACTTCATCGGGAATATACTGATTTCCTCCACACTCAAAAACTTCACTAAATCTCTGTAAGCGCTCACGACCGCCGTGACTATGCCTTCCGGTTTGTCTAGGTTTAAGTCTATGAGGGAGGAGTTAGTTAGGTCAACGTAGGTGTCTATGATAGCTGGGAGTCTGGCCCCGTCAGGCTTGATGACGTCCACGCGTATCCTAGCATTCCTCACTCCTTGAGGAACCACGATATTAGCCCTGATTCTTAGCCCTTGAGGGTAGTCTCTAGCACTTAAGTCGTAGGTAATGTTGTACGTGAACACTACCCTACCCGAGACCTCGCTCACGCCGGGCTTCACGGCCCTCAAGTCATAGAAGGTTTGGGGGATGCATACATAGCCTAGGTAGGAAGCCCACTCAGGCGGGGCGTTGTAAGGATTATCCACCCACTTAGAACCAACGTCCCAGTATTTAGCGTAATCAGGCGGCATGAGGATTGCTGCGTAAACGGAGACAACTATTAAGGCAATTAATAGCGCGAAAGCTACCTTACCGCTTACCTGAGATAAGATCTCCTTCCTTATCCAAGACCAAGACTCATACATCTTAGATAGCAAACTCATAATCTCACCCTCGGGTCTAGGATTATGTAAAGAACTTCTAAGATGAAACGAGCTATCACGTAGACTAGGGTGAATATGTATGTGAGGGCTAGTATTGTCTGCGCGTCCCCGCTAGTAACCGCTGCGTAGTATAAAGTCCCCATACCGGGCCAGTCAAACACGGACTCAGTTATTATGTACCCGCCTAAAGTGCCTGCCAAGCCTAGGAGAACGTTGGTTACTATAGGTGATGCTGCAGGCCTTATTATGTATCTCCTTAATATCTGCTTCTCAGGAAGCCCCCTAGCTATCGCGGCAGTGACGAAGTCCTCCTTAACTATCCTTATCAGCATCGCCCTAACACCGTAAATCCAGGGTCCTGAAAGAACTATAACTATCGTCACTATAGGGAGCCAGACGTAGTTCAACACACCGATCAACGCGTTAAGATCTCCTAATAGTAACGCGTTGATATAGGTTACCACAGGTCTGAATTGCTTGGGCGCAACCCCTAAATCGTAACTAAACACGAGCAACATAACTAACGCAACCCACCAGATAGGGAAGGCGTTCATCAACGCGGCGTAAGCCACTATGAATCTATCGATGAAGGAGCCAATCCTGTAGACTATGAAGGGCCCTACAGCTAAGGCTATCAATATTGTTATTGCCTCGGCTAAAGTTATCATAAATATAGTTCTGGGAAGACATGCCGCTATCACATCACTAACTAATGAGTTAGGCTGCAACCCGGCAACGTTAGTTACCTCAGGACTCGGTGATCTCCCCAAGTTGAGTATAAATGTGTTAATGACCATCGGTATTATCCTAGCTTGCCAAGGCTTGTCCATCCCCCAATAAGCTATTAACTCTTGCTTACGTTGCGCGACTAGTTTCTCTATTTCCTCAGCCGGAGGTTTTTGAGGGGATGAAGTCAGTGCTTGCCTGTAGGCTCTGACCTCCTCGTTTATTATGCTATTTATTATAGTGTCTATATAGCCCGTAGCCCCCAATATAAACCCTGTCAAAAACACCGCAATAAGCAAAGCTAGAGCCAAGAACACTGCCCTCCGCGCTAACACAGTAGCTACGCCCACTAAACACACCCATACAAACACTTTCTCTAACCTTAAAAAATTTAGGAAACCCTACAGTAGCTGAGTTAGGAGGTTTAACTATGTTAGCGTAGGGAAATTCCTTTTAGGATAGAGAGCAATCTAGTGTCTAGGTTGTATTGCAGGATAATCTGTGTAAGACAATGAAATAAAGGTGTTGCAAGCAGTTTTCGTTAGAAAAACGAGACCAATTTTATGGCTTAAATTTTTTGTTCTGCCTCTTTATTTCTTTCTTACGAAAGGTAATGCAATACTTACTATCAAGTTGATTATTGATATGGCTAGGACTGCCGTCACGTAAGTTGAGAGTGAGCTTATAGCGTTACTCACGTCTTTCTGACCGCTACTTAAGTCATCTACTTTAGTGTTGACTGCGGAAATCCTGCTTAACGCGTCGTCCACCTTAGATGATACCGTGTTGAACTGGTTGTTCATGTTGGTGAGGAGTGTTGATGAGGTAGTGTTGAGTAGATAGGTAATCCTGTTATTCATGTCAGTTAGTGTTGAGATTAATGTATCACCTATAGCTCCTAGGGCTTGCGAGAACGACTGCCTTAAAGTCTCTAGCTGTTGCTGCGTCTGCTTCGAAACCTCGTCTATAGCGCTTCTTAAAGATTTCTCTAACTCAGCTAGGGAAGGTACGGATTCAAACGTGACTGTTGTTGTATCGATTACCGCAACCGCCTCGCTAGTGGCTATCAGTAATAGTTCGTAGTAGTAGTAGGGTTTGAACTGTGAGGTCACGTTACTCCCTATGAATACCTCAAACGTGCCGGGCTCTACTTCATTAGCTTTACCTACGGCCATTATCTTGTTAGTTCCTTTCTCCCTCAATATGTACTTGACGCTGAAAGGCCCTACACCGAGTACGGAGAGTGAGATCGTTTGATTACTGCCTATCTCTATAGATCCAGGAGCTACGATGTCAGATATTCTCGGAGGTATTATACCGCCTAGGTTCCAGAAGTCGGGAGTGAACGGGTATGTTGGGTCTCTGAAAGCTTTGATAGTGGCTTGCTGAGCACTCCTATCGAAAGTGTCTAGGTAGTAGGGTCCTTGCGAGATCCACGCGTGGTTGTGAGTCCCTATCCAAGACGATAACGCGCTTAACCTACCGCTCCACTCACTCTCATCCATTAATTTAGTGTCGTCAGGTAACGTGAAGTATTTGCTCGGGAAGTAACCGCTCGCGACCCACCCGTCAGCCACGGTCTTTATCGACGCAGCATGCGCCGGGAACGGGACAGGGTTCAGTACCTCTAATCCTGTTGCTCTACTCAGAGTAGTTGAGAACGTGTAGTTCTTGGAGTCGAAGACTAGGTAATTCTCGACTACCAGCAACTCGACGGGGTTTACGGGAGTCAACGTTGCGTAAGCCGCTATGTAGGCAGGCTCGAAGTGCCAGTAATCTACATAGACCTCCAAGGTGTTGCCCACTATCCTCAAGGCCTTAACGGTGTCGAAGAATACTTTGTTAGGTCCTGAGATCGCGGTCTCGTAGCTTGCTTTAGTCTCGTTATAGCATATATCTAGCCACAGAGCCCAGTTAGCTAGTATGTCAGCCCAAGTAATTGTCTGACCGTGATGCCATTTAGTACCCAGGTATTTGGACATATCGAACTTAACGACGCTTGTTGCGTTAGTTCTGCCTAACGTGTTCGCGTAAACCCACTTACCTTGAGAAGCGTCCCACCAGATAGCGTCGGAAGGTACCGGTAGTTTCCCGTCAGGACCTGCGGTAACGACTTCGTAATTTGACCTAATAGGTATTGGGAGACCGTTATGCGGGTGTGACCACATCATAGCATCGTAGGTAGCTCTCTCGATATCAACGCTGTAAACATCCGTGAAACCACCGTATATGTTCCATATAGTTCTTGCAGTGTAAACCCATAGAACACCGAAAGTTAGGTCAGGCTTGTCTGGAACTGAAACTCCTTTAGTGTTGAAGGGTGATCTCATCCCAGCGCCTAAGTCTGTGGTTATACCTCTCATCGTCTTCACTACTGGGTGGATATCCATTCTCGTAGCCAACCATATTCTTATTGAGTCTTCTATACATGCTTGCGTCACGGTCCTGTAGAGCCAGTCTCTCTCCTCACGACTCTTGAAGAGTCCTTGATATATCTTCATACCGTACTCGTCTATAAGGTCATTCCTATACCACCACCACCCCTCAGTCTGCCATCCAGGCATGTAGCCAAGCCAGGGAGCACACATCTGGTTAATCGTGCCTGAATCGTACTTATCAGGCGCTGACTTACCCCAGCCCTCCGTGTAGAGATGCCACTGAAACTCGGCTGGGTCAGTATCGTATACTATGCCTAAAGCAACATCAAACGTAGTTATGAGTTTGTCGACTGTGAAGCCTAGGAATTCTAGGTCTTTAGAAAATTCTTCACCTATATCTCGTCTCTCATCCTCCTGCCTTATTATGAACTTCAGTACTACCGGACTACCGCCATAGTACCACTTACCGCCAACTAAGTAAGCCCCCGCCTTACTCATCTCCTCACTCACTATCTTCCTCGCGTAGTAGGGGTCATACTTAAAGTTGTATGTTAGTAGTATGTCAGCTACTAACGCGTAGTCTGGATCGAAAGCCGATAAGAAGGTGTACATCGGTGACGCGAAGCCTCTGTAGAGGGTGTTTACGATGTAGTCTCTGTTAGCTATGAAGTTTAGCGCGAACCTGATCCTCTTAATTCCTAGAGGATTAATCCTCTCCCCGTCAGCAGCTAAATCAACGAATGTCACGCCTTTCTCTTTGTCGTAGTAGTATTGAACGATTATGTTTTCAGGCACTCCGAGTAAGTTAGCTATCTCCTTAGCACTCTTACTAGTTTGATCACCTGTTAGGTTAACTGTCTTGACGGGTGCTGGGTTAAGGATTATGTCTACAAGACCTCCTGGGGCGGTGACGTAAGAGATCATGCCCTCTATAGGTTTGAAAGCGTCTAGCTGTGTTGGTCTGAGACCGAATATGTATGCCTGTATCTCGCCAGATTGGAAGGCGGAAGCTATCAAATCTGGAGTGAGGGGATATCTCTTGAAGGTTATAGATTCTGACGCAGGACCTACTTGCTGTTGTGCGCTCACCACTGAGAACGCTGCTACTACGGTTAGTAAGATTAGGGAGAGTATTACTAAGGATACATATTTCCTCATGCAGACACCTCACTATAAATCTATGATGCAACCTTTATAAACTTTATGTGCTATGCTATTCATGACGGTTGTCTCGGGATGAGGGTGGGGGTATTAATTGCTGGTGTGTTACTCTTAATACTCTCCTTAGTCTTAAGTTTCATGATGGCAGTGCCTGAGGTAAGTGTTTTTAGGGATTGCCGGGAACGTTCGGTGAAAGCTCTTGATATCTTATTCGTTTATTGGGGTAACTACACGGTTTCCGGGGGCATGGGTAACGCTTCTTTAAGTATTGTGAGTTCCGAGGAAACGTTGCTTAACATAACTTACGGTATTAGTTTCGGAGAATCTAATAACGTGGTAGTTTTGTCGGAGTTCAATTACTTCATAGGTAACGCCACGTATTTCTACGTGTACGTGATCCCATACAGAGACACGAAATTACTGATTTGCTTGAACGCTTTAATAACGCGTCAAAGATCCTACCTACTGCTACCCACACTCATCTCCTGGGTCTCGGGAATGACTGCAACAGCGTACGCGGCATACACGTATATAGAGCGAGTCTTCAGGAAAAGTCTTAAAAAAGAGAAAAGACGGTAGCCGAGCGTGTTTATTAACTGGTGTAACAACCAGTAACTGGTGGTGAGGCATGCTCTTTGATTTAGCGCCGAAGACTTCTAGGAAAGACTTGTACGATTTTAACGAGGAACTTGAGAAGCTATACAAGGATTACGTGAATGCAAGACTCGTCGCGGTCGTAGGTCCTCGTAGGGCGGGTAAGACTAGCTTGATCCTCACCTTCTTAAACGAGTATAGGATCCCGCACGTATTCTTCGATTGCAGAACTGTCTCGCTCTCAGATTACGGGGTTACGTTTAGGAGTTTTGCTGAGGTTTTCTCCAACGCTATTAATTCTTTTCTAGATAAGCACACAGTCTTCAAGAATAGGTTGCTGAACTTCTTGAGAGGTCTTAAGGGGGTTGAGGTTGATGCGTCCCTTGCCAGAATTTACTTGAGGTGGAAGAGGGAGGAGAGGTTTAGTGTCGTAGCTCTTCTTGAAAGACTCAACGCTTTCGCCGAGAGTGAGGGTATGAGACTCGCTCTAGTTCTCGACGAGCTTCAGGAGCTATCACAGCTTAACCTGAATTTCTCTAAGTTACTTGCTTACGTATACGATCACCTAAAAAGTATCGTTGTGTTTGTGTCTGGCTCTCAGGTAGGGCTGTTATACGATATGTTAGGGGTTGATGATCCTGAAAGCCCTCTGTACGGGAGGCTAATATCTGAGGTGAGGGTTAGGAAACTCGCGAGAGAAGAATCAATAGATTTTCTTGAGAGAGGGTTCGGTGAGGTAGGTCTAGTAGTCGATAGACGTTTAATCGAGGAAGTCGTTGAAAGACTCAACGGCCTTATCGGGTGGTTAACTTTCTTTGGGTGGAGCTACGTGAACGGCTTAAGAGATTTAGAGAGTGTGGTAGACGCTGCCTCCAGGCAGGAAGCTCTGGAGGTGAGGAGATTCTTATCAAGGTCTAGATCCGAGAAAAGGTTGAGGACTATGCTTAAGTTAGTTTCTCAAAAACCTATGAGGTGGGGTGAGTTGAAGAAAGCGCTGGAATTCAGTGAGGGAGTGGAAGTGGATGATCGCAACTTCAACTCCTTACTGCAAAAACTTATTAAGGCAGGCTTGGTCGAGAAGCGTGGCGAGAACTACTTAGTATCGGATCCTATAATCGCTGTGGCGATCCAGAAATATGTTTGAGTTCTGAAACCTAAACCTAGCTTACTTAGAGTTCAACTCTTCGCGTGTAACCAGCAAGAAACGTAGTGGTCTTTATTTATCTTTATCATGGGGGGTTCTTCACGCCTACATATATCCATCACGTACGGGCACCTAGGGTTAAACCTACACCCTGCCGGAGGTCTCCTCAGGTCCGGGGGCACTCCAGGTATCCAAGTTATTTTTTCTTTAGATCTTATGCGGGGTATGCTCCTTAACAATCCTTGCGTGTACGGGTGCTTGGGCTCGTTGAATATCTCGTCTGAGGGACCTATCTCAGCTATCTTCCCGGCGTACATAATCGCCACCCTGTCCGCGATCTCAGCTATTAAGCTGAGGTCGTGAGTTATGAAAATCATTGACGATCTCTCCTCAGCTTTAATCTTCTTCAGTAAGTTCATTATCTGTGCTTGGATGACGACGTCCAGAGCTGTGGTAGGCTCGTCCGCTATGACTAGCTTGGGTTTGAGTAGGAGGGCCATAGCTATCACGACCCTCTGCTTCATACCGCCGCTCAACTCATGCGGGTACCTCTTCATCAACTCCGGGTTTAGACCGACTTGCTTGAGCGCCTCAGCCACTACCTTGACGGCCTCCCTACTCGTCATCCCTTTATGAACCATGAGGACTTCGGTTAACTGCTTCTCGACAGTGTAGACCGGGTTAAGCACGTTCATCGCTCCCTGAAACACCATACTCACCTTACTCCACCTAACCTTCCTCAACTCACCCTCACTAAGCTTGGTTAGCTCTATACCATCGATAACCACACTACCCCCCTCGATCCTGCCGGGCGGGGGAACCAAACCTAGTATAGCGTAACCTAATGTAGACTTACCGCAACCGGACTCACCGGCTAAGCCCAGAACCTCCCCCTCACCAACACTTAAGGAAACATCATCAACAGCTCTCACAACCCCTGCCAGAGTACGGTAATAAACCTTTAAATTACTGACTTCCAACACCGTCCCCGGAGGGCTCACTTCTACACACCTAGAAAAACTTATGGAAACTAATTTAAATTTAAATATTCTTGAAGCTTAAATTAGTCTAAACACCTTATTCTTTGATGATGAGGTGGGCAGCCTAAGACTCTGTGAGGGGATGAAGACCGCAGTTCACTCTGACCATACTTGAATCTCCTTGAGGTTAACCCGGTAAAAACTCCCCTATCTCCCAGGCGTGTTAACACATTATAATAAAAGTCTATGTTGAGCTCGGTAGGTAGTGACTAGATAGTGGACGGGACGTTTCTGACGCACTTAAGTTCCTTGAGTTTATCGAATATCTTATTTACTGCAGCACTAACCTCGTCCTCGTCTTTAGCGCCCGTTATGACCATCTTACCGCTACTGAATATTAGGAGGACTACTTTCGGGTCCTCCATCCTATGGATTAAGCCGGGGAATTGTTCCGGCTCATACATCACGTTAGGGAGCATTAAAGCCGCTTTCTCTAAGTCTACCTCAACACCTAAACTAGCTGAAGCCACTATGTTCTGTATCTGTATCCTGGGTTTCCCAACTATTATTATGCCGTGCCTGACGAAAGCCCTAATTATTTTCTTGAAACCGTCAATCAATTGATTCTTACTCTTAGCACCGGTAATCACCATCTTACCGGAATTAAATATCAGCGCGGTAAGCCTGGGCTTACTAAGCCTGTAAATAAGTCCCGGAAACTCCTCAGGATCGTATTCAACGTTTGAGACAGTCCTAGCCACCGCGCCTAAATCAAGGTTCTGATCAAGGGTTGCAGTAGCTACGATATTCTCGATTCTAATAATCGGCCTAATCTCCACTTTTAAGCACCCCAAATTAAAAACGCTATTTAAGCTTTATAAACTGAAAGCCTCACTGTTCACGGTGGGGTGGCGGGAGAGATTTTTAACCCACTACTGAGTTAGGTCTTGGGATGTTCCCTTCGCGGAAGGGAGTTCGTGCATAAGCATAGCCCGCAGGGTAGTGAGCTCTGCGGGATGGGGGAGTCGCGAGTCCCCAAACCAGCAAATGAGGCTGGAGACACAAAACCCCAGCTAAACGCTGGAAACCCAACCCTTTAGAACAGGGTGGCTCACAAGCTCTAAGCACAGCCAGCTGATTAAGATCGCCGTCGTGAAACTGCTTTGACTTTCATATTGGTTTATGTGTTTTGATGTTATTCCTCTGCTATTATTTATGAATCTAGTCCCTATGCTTTCACCAGTAACGGGTAGTGATAGAAAAGCTTATAAGCATTTCTAGCATATTGAATACTTAGGTAAGCTACTCTATGAGGGGTGAAGAGCTTGTTGTTAATGAAGCTCTTAAGGTTAGGGCTCTCCCCGAGGACAACGACTCAAGATGTGGGGTCTCCGGGGTGGCCCCGAACGCCCCCAAGCCCGATGAAAACCCGAGCGGGATGCGGGGGAACAAAAATGAGGCAATGACCACAGAGAGCTGAACCCCTGATGAGGTATCGCGGGTTTAGTAGATGTATTCAGCAAGGTCTTTAAGCGGTGGTAACTCGAAAATACCTATCTCCTCATCAACTATCACCGGTTTTATGTTAGGTATTGAAGCACTCTCCTTTAGTATCGGCGATATGTAGGTTTCCTTATCTAGGGTTATCCTAGATCCTGTTTGGTAAGCCCCGGTAGCTGGTAACGTGATGAAGACCTTGCCTAAGCTACTTATCTCACCGACCAAGAAGCAGGGGAACTTCCCTAACCTACCGACACTATCCCTCAACGTTATGCTGGGATGCTCGTGTCCTAAGATGAGGTATTCCCACGAACCACCCACATCCTCGGGAACCGGTTTATGCCCGTGAACGATCAAGTACTCACCTAAAACAAGGTATTCCACAAACTTAAACTCAAACCTCTTCTTCAGTAACGGGAGGTAATTATCGTGATTTCCTCTAACAATAATGAGTTCCTCCACCCTAGGCACCGCATACGAGAAAAACCTCATTAACTCCCTCCTCTCAGCAACACCTATACCGCTAAAACTGTGTTTGAGATCCCCAGCCACTATTAACTTACTCGTCGGGAAATCCTCAAGAAGCTTCTCAAGAAGTTCCATAAACTTCCTCAACTGAAAACGAGGTATGAAAACACCTTTCGAAGCTAGCTCATCCTCGTAACCTATGTGTGCGTCAGCCACGACTAACGCCTTATATCTTCTTAAGTAGAGTGCCGGGGACACACCGGCTACCTCAACTCCAGGAACTAACTCCATACCCGAGCCACCTAACCACGCTTACCCCAACTACCGCGTCAACACTACCTAACCAGAGATTCCAACACTAAAAGAGCTTACGAGACATTTAAGTCGCGAGTGGGATATATTATATGATGATGAGGCTTACAAGGGTTGAGTAGGTGATGTGAGAACCCGCGTCTGATCTACGCAGTCTTCTCACGACGACTTAAAACTATTAAAGTCCCGGAAGGATATCTTGAGGCTCCGTCCAGTAATTCCCTCATAAATCTCGCCACTTCCTCCACACTCATAGCTACTGAGGTAGCTTCCGGCGGCAACTTCTTAGAAGGCACTTTAACCCAGTCTAAAGCCACCCCAACCACCTTAACGTTGCGAGGTATGTAGTTAGGTAATTCCTTAATCATCGTGTGGAGCGCTGCTGAGGAAGCTACTGTAGGCAGGGAGGGGTTTAACCCTTCGTAAACTCTGGAACCTTTAAGCGGGGTTAGGTCCACTAAAACGACAATCACTGAAGGCTCGCCGATCATGAAGGGGGTCAGAACCCTAATCAAGGTTATCGGGACCACCAAATCTAGGTAAACCACTCTCTTAACTAACTCCTCCCGCATGCCGTTAAAGCTGGTTTGGTCGAATACCGGCTCGATAATTATGGAAGCGTCTAACCTGCTCGTCAGCGACCTCAGCTTACTGAACAAGCTCTCAACTCCTTCTTCCATGAAATCATGTCTTATCAAGTGAATACTTAGGTTGCCGGAACCCCCCTCAGCTAAGGTTAAGAACTTTCTGAGCTCCTCACACATCTTATTGCACTGCAGGAAGAGCTCGTAGTCCCTAATTAGCGAGAACGCTATATGCCTGACTAGCTTCCCTGAAGCCCCCATGATGAATAGCTTCCTCAACCCAGGTACCTCATAAGAACTCTATAAGTAATAACCCGTAAATAGGTGATGTGAGAGGGTCTGTCCTGACGTTTAAGGAGAATACCTCGACACCTTGGGTTATTGATAAGCCCCTGACGGATTTAAGAGAGTACTCCTCAACATCCGTGGATATTATTAAGACCCTCCTCACCTTAGAGACGTGTCTGGGGACTGCTTCAGGACGGACTAAGTACGTGTTAAACGAGCGCTTATACACTACCTCTTCAGCGACCCCCCACATCGAGGGGCTGGCGGTAGTTATGAAGGGCTCCGCGACGAATTTCCTCAACTCCCTCAAAACATTATCGTAGGCTTGAAGTAAGTCCTCCAACAACTTAGCGTCCAGGGAATTCAGCTCCTTCACTATCCTAGCCTTACGTAAAGACTCGCTAGGAGCTAATTCCCCGGCAGCAAGTGACGTGATTATGTGGGTGTGTAGTAACCACTCGTCGGTATCGAGGTTTACTACCACGTTACCGCTTAACCTATACTCAAGATCCTCCCCTAACTTACTCTGAGTGACTACCAGCACCCTATGATTAGTCCACGTCAACTGATCGGTGAGTAACCTGAGGTTATGTAGTCCTTCACTAGACGAGTAAATTATGACGCTGGATTCCCTGCTCTCGTCATACGGCGCTATGTAATACATTAAGTCCTCTGAATCCACGTACCTTACGTCTTTATCGGTTATAGAGGAGAAGATTATTGAAGCGTACCTAGCCGGCGACTCATAAAAATCTGAGGTAGTGGTTATTACCTTACTAGAGCTTTTAATAAAATCAGCTATCGAGAGCGACTTACTCCTTAACTCATCGATTCTATCCTTACTTAATTTACGTGATAAGACCTCTATCAGATCAGCGCGTCTCTCAAGCTCTTCTCGCACCAGCACCCCACCGCTTCCTCAGGTTTAGGTATCTTAGGTATGAGGCTTGCGAGAATCTTCTTAGCTTTCTCAACGTTCTCGGACATAACCTTAGCTACTTCCTCAGCGGTCACGGGCTTCTCAGCCCAGACGTCGTAGTCCGTGACTAGGGCTATGGTAGCGTAGTGCATCTCAGCTTCTCTCGCTAAGTTAACCTCAGGAACTAGGGTCATGCCGACGACGTCCGCTTTAAAAACTTCCTTCCACACCCTAGACTCAGCCCTGGTAGAGAACCTGGGTCCCTCAATACACACGTAAGTACCTCTGGGATGAATCTTTATGTTTAGTGAAGCACCTACATCTAAGATCAGCTTCCTCAGTGTGGGGCAGAACGGGTCGGCCATGCTCACATGCCCTACCAAGGAACCGTCGAAGAAGCTGTAGTCCCTCTTCTTAGTCATGTCTATGAATTGATCAGGAATTACTAAGTCGCCGGGCATGTAGTCCTCGCGCAAGGAACCCACAGCTGAAACAGCGACAACCCACTTAACACCCAGAGACTTAAGCGCCCAAATATTAGCGCGGTAATTGATTTTATGTGGAGGTATCTTATGACCTCTGCCGTGCCTGGGGATGAACGCGACCGCCCTACCCGAATAAGAACCTACTAAGACGTTATCGGAAGGAGGCCCGTAAGGGGTGTAAACCTTGAACTCCTTAACTTCCTCAAACATCCCTGGATCATACAACCCGCTCCCACCAATAACTCCTATCTCAGCCTTAACGGGGGGTTTAACCAACACTTTAAACACCACAAAAATATATTCAGTCCTAAGCTTAAAACGTCTAAGGATCCTCCCGACCTGCTTAGGAGGTTTGGTGCGGGGGGTGGGATTTGAACCCACGCAGGCCTACGCCATCAGGGCCTAAGCCTGACCCCTTTGACCTGGCTCGGGCACCCCCGCCAATAATTATAAGTGGTTGACTCGTTAATAAGAATTTACGCGTCACTCCCCCAACGCACTACATAAGGAGCAATCATAAACTAAGAACTATGCCGAGGACTGATAGGGAGAGCAGGTTAAGCAACGTGAGTACTGCTGTTACGGCGGAAACTAACTCAGGACTCCACCCATGTTTTTGAGACATTATGATGTTTATTAGCGCTGGAGGCATTGACGAGACCATGATTAATTGGAGTCCTCTAAACCACGGGATTCCGAAGATTAAGACGAACAACAAGCTTATTAGCGGGCTCACCACAAACCTGAAGGTCCCTACGAGTAGCGCTTCCATCAAATATTTCTTAAGCACGCTGAGTCTCACGGGCAGTCTCAAACCTAGTATTACCGCAGATGAGTAACTCATGAGAGGGCCTGCCCAGAAGAGAACGTTGGATACTGAGGCAACGTATTCTCTAAACCCATAATGTAGGGTAAGCCCGGTTAGGAACCCTATAGTTACCGGGTGCTTCAGAAACTTATCTACAGTAAACCTCTCTGAGTACATGAAGTCCGGGACGATAACGTTTAGCGTAACTGTAAAGAACCCGTAGATAGAGGCCATTTCTAGAGTACCGAAGAAAGCCATGCTTACGGGGAACCCCAGGAATACCGCGTTAGGGAAAACAGAAGCTAGGAAAACTGCCTCCCTTACGCCACCCTCGTAGTGCCGTAATTTATACACGAAAACAAACGCCACGAACATGAATGTCAGGAAGGAAGCTAAGACCCATAAATCCGAAACGTTTAACCCCCTCTCACCGAAGGTCTTGAAAAAAGTTAGAGGTATTAAGACCCAGTAAACCACGTTAGTTAAGGTATTGACTAGGGGTTCATAGAAAGCTTTCCCGTTGTATAGGTAGTTAACGAGTAACGCGAGGAGTATTAAGCCAGACATTACCGATATCTCAGTCACCATTTACTGAAGACCTCAATACTAAGGTATGTTGAAGCCGAGACCTTTGAGAATCATTCTCGCGGCGATGAACCATAAAACCAGCGCGAAACCCCTCCTCAAGGTTATTGATCTAGTCCTCTTAGCTATTGAAGCACCTACCTGAGCACCTATTATTAGTGTTGGAGCTAAAGAAATCAGCAACCCCGGATCCACGTTCCCTAGAGAGTAATGAGTTAAAGCTGACGTAACCGAAGTTATTGTGATAGCCATCGAAGAAGCTGCTACGGCGTAATGTATTAAGAAGCCTAAGAACGTTAGGAGAGGCACGTTCACTACCCCGCCACCCACGCCGAGAAGCCCTGCTACCAAACCCGCCAAGCAGCCCCCCAACACTAACAGGACATAGTTTTTCACACACCACTCTACCGAGGAGTTCCCGGACCCCTTACCATTATCGCTAGTAGCTATTATCCTTAAGCCAACGAGAATCAAGACAACCCCGAAGATCGTCTTAAGTAAATCAGGGTTTAACACCTTAGTAAGTTGCGCGCCGAAATACGCTGTCACTGCAGCACTCACTGACAGTAGAATGCCGGCTCTATAAACCACGTACCTATACCTAGAGTACGCGATAGTTGAGGAGAGCATGTTGAAGAATATCGCGCTCGCGGAAGTCCCTACAGCAACCCTTATGTCAACCCCCATAATATTCAGGAGGGGGACCATTAGGAAACCCCCTCCGAGACCAAACATAGAACCCAGTATTCCCGCACCAAGACCTATTAGGGAAGCCACCAAGTAAACCAGCACGGCACGTCCCCTAACCTACCACGAGGTTTTCTCACGTATTCCCTCTAAGCCGTTAACCAAGGTTCGCAGACTATCCCTAAACTGCGTGGGTTGCTGGCCTAGGCCTACCCTGAGGTATCCAGGTATCTCGAAACATTCGCCCGGGTTAACCAACACGCCGTACTCTCTGAAAAGCTCGTGTGCGATCATTAACGTGTCGTCACTCCAGGGAATCCTAGCTAGAAAATATGCTCCAGCTCTCGGCCACACAACCTCGAAGAGATCTCCAGCTTCGGAGTAAGCCCCCTCAAGAATCTCTAAATTACCCCTCACGATGCTCTTAGCCCTCTCCCTAAGTCTCTTAACGTTGTCTCGCTCAAGCATTACTGAAGCGATGTGATCGCTGAGTATTGAGGGAGCTATAGTGGTATAATCCTTTAAACTCCATAACCTGCTAATTAGCTTCTCGGAACCCGCCACCCACCCAACACGCAGGCCGGGCAACCCGTAAACCTTAGATAAGCCGGAGACAGAGACGGCTTGACCTGACGAAGCAATCTCGAGAACGCTCGGCCTAGGCTCCTGCAACTCAGAACCCCAGTAAACCTCGTCGAAAACCAGTGTCGTACCCGTTTTCTCAGCTTCATAAGAAAGTTCCTCAAGCTCTCTCCCAGTCATATAGGTGCCTGCAGGGTTGTTAGGGTCGTTCACGAACATAGCTTTAGGTTTGTGCTGCCTCATTAAGGAAATTGCGTCATCTATCGGGAAACTCCAGTCCGGCGGATTCCTCCTCAAGAATATCACGCGAGCCCCTAACCACTTAAGCAACCCGGGTATTTGCATGTAGTTCGGGACATCAACCAACACTAAATCGCTCGACCTCACCAAACCAAGAACAGTTAATAAGTTAGCTTCGGCGGAACCGTTAGTCACGAGAACGTTTTCTGGACCCACACTACCCCTATAAATCTCCGAAATTCTCTCCCTAAGCTTAGGAGAACCTTTAGTCCACCCATACCCTAACTCAACCCTAGATAATTGATCCAGGCTTAAGCCGTAATCAGATAACTCAGCAATCGATAGCGGGTGAACACCGCTATCACTAAGCAACACCCTAGCACTAGTTTCATGAAGACTCTGCCATCTCTCAAGACAGAATACTGGAAGCCCGCTCAAGACCTCACCAAACAAAATCCGACGCAACGCCTCTGGAAGTGAAGGCTCAGACACATCACACACCAAACCAAATATAGTTTAAGGAATATAAGGGTTCGGGGAATAAAGTATTCTTTAATCACCGAGTGATTAGTCGGACCTCAAGATATTGAGGAGGCACGTATTCCTAGTTAATCCCGAAGCGATCAAGTCCGCTAATCTGAGAGGTTCCGGTATCGTGGAGACATGCTGAAGTGATGACATCAGCTTGGATGCCTCGCTTAAGCCTAGCCCGTAAAGAGAAACTCTTAAATTCTTCTTACGCGTCACCACCTCCTGCACCCTCCTATAATTACGTTCTATGACGTCATACCTTTCTCTCCAATCGGTGAAGTGCTTTATTAAGGCTGCCCTCACCCTATCCAACTTCAACTTAGTCTTAAACAACACCACCACAGGAATCCCTGTCCGTACGTTAATTTCTTCCGGGTCCACGAAGTTGAAGCCCGCTACCGTGACCCCGTCTAGGAAGACGGCTCTGATATCTGCTGCGGAGCCCCTCCTTAAGTCGTTGATGATTTCCAGAGTTCTGGAGGTTCCGTCGGAGCCGTCCACGACTACGGTAGTTATTCTTATACTTTCCGGTTTCTTACCCAAGCATAAAACGCCTACTAAGAGGGTCCTAAGCCTTAATTCCTTAAATTCTTGAGTGAAGTAGCCGTCATCTACCCCGATAGTTAGTGGGTCACTCATCCCTTAATCATCTAGTTAAAGAGGGCTACCTGCTCAACACTTTCGCGTCTTCTTTCAATGCCTTAAGTATTATGTTGCGGTCAACGGCTAACTCTATCTCCTTAGTTTTCCCGTACCTACCCCTGCTGACCACTTTAGCTATGACTAGGCCCGCCATCTCCAACTCACTCACTATGTCCGAGACCCTACGCTGTGTTACTGGTTCAAGACCTAACGACTTAGCTATCTCACGATACTTCACGTACAAGTCCCCAGTACTGCTGAACCTCCCCCCTGCTAAGGCAGTAGCTAGTAAGACTAGCTTACTGTGTTGCGGTAGTGTCTGAACCACTGCTGAAACCATGTCGTTCTCTAATTCCTCTCTAGCTATCTTGACGTGCTCTATCCTAACTTGCTCCTCACCCAACCTCTCAGCTACCTCACCGGCTATCCTGAGTAAGTCGAGAGCTCTCCTAGCATCCCCGTGTTCCTTAGCAGCGATAGAAGCACAGTACTCGATCACCCCCTCAGTAATGGCGCCTTGCTTAAACGCTTTCGAGGCTCTGTCCCTCAATATATCTGAGAGCTGTATCGCGTCGTAAGGAGGGAACAGTATCTCCTCTTCGCTCAAGCTAGACCTGACCCTAGGGTCGAGGTTATCCCTGAAGCGGACGTCATTAGTTATCCCGATTACGGAGACCCTCCCCCTCTCAAGCTCTTCGTTAATCCTGGTCAGCCTGTAGAGGATTTCGTCACCGACCCTCTTAACTAACGCGTCCACCTCGTCGAGAACTATAACCACTATCTTACCGGCCGTACCTATCTTGACCTTCAACCTACGGAAGACCTCCGCAGTAGAAAGCCCTGTGAAGGGAACCTTACCACCCAAAGACTCAACAAGGGTTGACAAAACCCTGTACGTCGTGTTCTCGTGCCTGCAGTTTATGTAGACCGGGACAAACTTATCGTTGCCTGTCTTCCTAGCATAGTCACCGATCTTCTTCAAAACATACTTAACCACGGCCGTCTTACCAGTCCCTGTCAAACCGTAAATAAATACGTTACTAGGCCTCTCACCCCTTAGCAGAGGCGAGAGTACCTCAGTCAACTTCCTTATCTGCTCCTCCCTGTGCGGCAAGTACTCCGGCACGTAATCAGATCTAAGAACCTCTCTATTCATGAAAACAGTCTTCTCAGACTTGACCAAAGTCTCAGTCACTATATCCCTCGCACCGCTACTCAACTCTACTCACTCCATAGGAAGTAGTGGTCCCCCAAATAGTGACCAATACAAGTTAATAAGCGTAACTAATAAATGAATCTCTCGTTAATTATGACCCTAATTATGAAAGGCACGATAATAGAGGATAATACCACCACAACTACGATGCTTTGGAAAAGACCCGCACTTAACAAACCGTTAATGTATGCTGTCAGAACAAGCGCTGACTCGATAGACCCTCTAGAATTCATTATTAAACCCCCTAGAATAGATTCGCCTAAACCGAATCTACTAAATATGCGCGCGTAAATAAAGAAGCCGAGGAACTTACCTAAGAAAGCTGCAAGCAATAACGTCAGCGCTGTGATGTCGAGGAACGCGGTAATACTTGAGAGCGTTCCTAAGATGACGAAGAAGAGGGGGTACACGAAGAACCTCATGTAGGTGGTTATGTGCTCTAACAGATTGAAGAGCTTAGTTGAGTAACTTAGTGTTGGGTCTCTCCTCAGCCTAAGAACGCTTAAACTCAATCCCGCAACGTAAACACCCATATACTCGGAAACACCTAGCGAGCGTGCCGTGAAACTTAAGGTAAACATTAGCGCTGATGCGAAAAAGACGAACTCATCCCAAGACATCCTGCTCACAGACCTGAAAGTGGTGGATGATATTATGAACGGTACCGCGAGGAAAACAGCGTTAAGTAACACGAGACCCGCACTCACGGTTACCGGCACCTCGAAGATAGTGCTCTGAATTAGAGCCACTAGAAATACCAGAAGTAAGTCGTCCATGAAGGAAGCCGCTATAACTAGGTTTCTCAAGGTCAGTAAATCAACCTTAGATTCCCGGAGTACTACTATAGCGATCTCGGTAGCTGTATTAGCTAGTGCTACACCAACGATTAAGGAAGCCACTAAGTCAGTGCCTAAACACAAGAGCAAGGAAGCCACTAACGCGGTGGTTAACGAGACGTTAAGGAACGTTAGGGTGAGTGCTTCTCTAAACCTCCTCCTAACGGAATCTAAGTCAACGTTAATTCCTGCGTAGAAAAACAAGAAAAGCAGGGCTAGACTTAGTATGGAGGTGCTTACTTGCCTCGTGTTTGAGAAGCTAGCGTAGAGAGCGCCTAACACCACATACACGGGAATGCCTGAGATGCCGTGTTTAGTTAGGAGTAACGCGATCCACTGGGTAGCGGCGATTAAGAGAATTAACCCGGTATCCATACCTCAATATCACGACGAGCTACTAGTGCTTCTCATCCCTCCTCTACTTTCTCAGACTCTTCAGTAACTTCAGATTCGAACACTACCTCATCCACGCTGTGGAGTGCGACACCTAACTCCCTCAAAGTATTCTCGACTTCCTCGTAATCTATGTCATCGCCGTTAATAGTTACGACTAAGGTCACTGTCTCCACATCCATCTCACTAACAACTATGGATACCTCCCTAACCCCGTTGACTTTAGAGAGGTTCTTAGCTAGCGTGACCAGGGTTGGCTCTCTTATTGGCTTAAGTACGTCTAAGACTAGCTTCTTAAGCCCCATATTACCTGTATGCACCTCTTTAAATCAGGGTCTAACATAATATTTACTTATTCGATTATTAAGTCTTTACTTAATCCTGACTTTATTGACTTTCTTGTTTGCCCAAGAATATCTTCTTATGCGTTTTGATGCGCCGAAACCGCATGCGGCGCAATATCCTTTAGCTACGTTGTAGGAGTGCCTGCCACACCTCCTACACCTTATGTGTGTTTTCCCCTTACTCCGCTTACCCATGGAGGGCGTTCCTTTCATGCTGTATCACCTGAATCACACGGGTGACATGAATATTATGTTCTCCCCTCTAACCACGACCACACCCAACTTTCTTGACTCGTTCTCCAGTATTTCCTCAGCGTCTTCGAGAACTATGTTAAGGTGTTGGTCGAAGCTTCTTAAGACCCCCCTAAGCAGCTTATTACCACGTAGTTTAACTAGTATTAGCTTGCCGAGATTCTCACTCAGTAATCGTTGAGCCGCGTCACTCATCCTCAACACCCATCCTGAGTTAACCACTAAAACTATATAGTGTGGGCTTTAAATATTTCTAAGTGTCTTAATGAGCGTGGGTGAGGGATGAGTAGGTATCCTTTGAGGAAGAAGGAGCTTAAAGAGCTCGAGGAATATTTAACGGCTCAGTTCCCTAAACTCGCTTCAGTCTTAGGGAGGTTGGAGTCAGGCTACATAGTAGAGTTAGAGGATGTGGGGCAGGACATCAACCTAGTAATCCTCAACGAGCTCCCGGCGTTCATTCAGGTAGGCAAGGACTTCAAGATACCGACTCTAGTATTAGTGAAGATGGCGGGGATTGAGAGCACTCAGTACGCGGTGGTTGATGAAGGAGCGGTCAAACACCTCTTAAACGGCGCGGACGTCATGTCACCCGGAATACGGGAATGCTCTAACTTCCAGGGAGGTGCTTTAGTAGCTGTCTGGAATCCGTCGAAGGAGACACCGCTCTGTATAGGTAGGGCTTTAATGAGTTGCGATGAGATAATGAGGGTACGTAAAGGGAAAGCAATAAAGAACGAGCACTACGCTGGGGACAAGATATGGAGGAAATGTTTAGAGTTGCTGGCTAGGAAGAGTAGGTAGGTCTGAACAATGCTTAAAACTTTAGGTCTTAATGTAGTGGGTTTGGGATGTATCCGCTAGTAGGGTTTGTTTGCAAGCCTAGGAGAGAAGTAGGGAAGGTGCTTAAGAAGGGCCGTCCCACAGACCTGAAAATAGGTATCTTAACACCCATGCCTTATGAGGCGGCCATAAGCTCCCTCTTCATGCAGTTAGCTTACTACTATCTTAACAGTCTTGAAAACGTCCTAGCGTTTAGGTACGTATACGATGGCGGGGAGGACGTCGTTGAAGCGCTTGACGCTTGCTTAAACCCTAAGAATCTTGACGCCCTACTCATATCAGCCTCGTTCGAGCTTGACTACCCCTACATAGCCAGGATCTTAGCTGGGTTAGGGATGCTCCCGAGAGGGGGGATTGCAAGACCTGTCGTGATCGTGGGAGGTTTATCACCTACCTCAAACCCGCTCCCACTATCTAAGATAGCTGACGTAGTAGTTATAGGTGAGGCAGAACCCATACTAGATAAATTAATTGATTTGCTGGGCCACTCAAATCCCTTAAGTAAGATGAGGGAAGAAGAGAATTTAATGACTTTCCCTCCTGAAGGCCTTAAACGTAAGGCTCTAGCAATAGATTTAGATGACGTGTTCTTCCCTATCACGCAGACACACCCGCTAGATGAGGAGCCCGCGTACGGTCACGGCCTAAGAATAGAGATCTCAAGAGGTTGCAGGAGGTTTTGCGCTTTCTGCTTGGAAGGACACGTATCAACGCCCTTCAGGTATAGGTCTTTAAGCAGGGTAGAAGACATCATCTTTAAAGGACTTAAGCTTACCCCCATGAAGAGAGTGATTTTTTACTCGCTCTCGTTCTTCGACGTACCTTACGCTGAGACACTACTCGAGAAGTTAGTATCTGAGAGCGTCGAGTTTAGCGTGCCCTCACTAAGACCCGACTACCTAACCGAGAAGCGTGTGGAGCTAATCGCTCGCGGAGGTCAGAGAACACTGACCGTAGCTCCAGAGATCTTAATACCTGAAATCTCGTGCCCAATAGGTAAGTGCTTCGATCTCGAGAGTCTTAAGGAATTATTAATTCATTCAGCTCTAGCAGGGTTCAGACACGTTAAGTTATACCTCATGACGGGCTTCCCTAAAGAGAACGTGGAGGTTAGCGTTAACGCTGTCGGGGAGTTAATTCAAGGAGTTCTGAAAGCGGGTGTGAGGATACCGCCTAATTTCCTTAGGTTAAGCGTTAACTTACTAGTCCCAAAGCCTTGGACCCCCTTCCAATACCTCCCGCCACAACACGTCAAACAAAAAGAGAGTAACCTACACCTATTCCAGAAAAGCTTGAGGGGTAAGTACGTGGAGGTCGAGACCCATAGTGCTGACTGGTTATTCGCTCAAGCTCTAATAGGCCTCGGCGATACCAGCATCTCAAACCTGGTAGTAGAGCTCGGCGTCAGGGGGGTAACGCTAGGTAATCTAAAAAGATTGATTAGAGAGCTAAAAATAGATGAATTACGTTACGTTAAGGAGGGCTGGGAGGACCCGCCGTGGATGAAGTACTTAGACCTAGGCATCAACCCGAAGTACTTAGAAACGAGGTACAGAATACTGGCGTTTCCCCGCTAACGAAAATACAAGCATTCATAGATATTTAAACTCACGTTAGTTTTAGACCCTCATCACTGTCACTGAAGAACGTCCTCAACCGCTGAAATCCTGAAGGACTTCTCAGCACTCTCTTGAGAGCGGAAAGATTTAAAAGGATTAAATAACTCTAGATTAATGGGCCGGTAGCTCAGCCTGGAAGAGCGCTCGGTTGGCATCCGAGAGGCCCCGGGTTCAAATCCCGGCCGGTCCACCACACCTCAATAACGAGCAGAGTTGATTCCGCGGTTCAGGGTTTCTTAGCGAAGATCTTTGTTGGAGTTACTTTATGGAAGACCCTGCCCGCTCCGTGAAGCAGTACGTTAGTCTTGCTGAAGTCGATGCTCCACTCATCAACAAATCCTTCCAAGACCTTGACTAGGAGTACCTCGAAGACGTAGAAGTTCACCTCACCTACCGGGATTTTCTCGTATACTTTACTCTCTAATATCGCTATCGAGCCCTTCAACCCAGGCGGCTTGACGAGAGTGCTTGGAACTAGCTCGAGAGAGAACTTGCTGACCTTATCCACATCTCTACCTGACACCGAACCCATGTTGTAAACTAACTGTAACTGTGTATCGCTAGGAACGTTAATAGTTGCTTCACCCAAGCTCTCTAAACATTCGTTAGTAAAAGTTTCTTTATCTACCACGACGCCGACGGTAGGGGGTTCTTCGCTTATGGGGGTGTTCCAGCTTGCGGGCATGAAGTTAACTCTATTATTGGTGCAGAGAGTCCCTAATACTATCGTGAATCTAGGGTGGAGTACGCGGTAATACTTTCCTCTATACTCAGCGTACACTTCAAATCACCTAGTTATAATTAATTTAAAATCTTATAAAACGTCGTTTAAGTCGTCATTAAATAATTAAAGCTAGTGAGTCAAGCACTCTCGGTTTGTAAACCTCTACGGTGGCTGGCAACGAAGACTTCTTTTTCTTACGTTCTTCTATGAGGTTGTAGAGCTTGTTAATGGCTTCCGGCTCGCCGTGATTCAATATTATCTTCTTAGGCTTAGGAGTTAGGCTTTCTAAGTACGCGAGTAGCTGGTTCTGGTCTGAGTGCCCGGAGAAGCCTTCTATGGCTTCAACCTCCATATTAATAGTTATGGATTCTATCTTGTTTTCAGTTATTAGGTTAACGTTCTTAACTCCGTCCTTAACTTTACGTCCTAGAGTGCCCTCCACCTGGTAATTAACGAATAGTATGGTGTTTTTAGGGTCTGGAGCCATGATCTTGAAATACTCTACTGCCGGACCGCCTGTCAGCATTCCGGAGGTAGCTAGTATTATGGCTGGCTCGTCAGAATCCATTATCTCCACCCTGGCTTTCCCGCTTTCCACTACCTTGAATGATTTGTGTAGGAACGGGTTTCTACCCTCGTTTATTAAGTTACGTATCTCGCTGGACAGTAAGTCAGGGTAAGCGGTGTGAATAGCTGTTACCTCGTTTATCATGCCCTCCACGTATACCGGGGTTTCAGGTATTTTACCCTCGTCCATAGCTGTCGCTAGAATAGCCAACACTTCCTGAGCTCTACCTACTGCGAGGGTAGGTATCAACACCTTACCCTTCCTCTGAAGAGTTTTGTTAATCACTTCCACGAACTTTGCTTCCGCCTCATCCCTAGGTAATTGCACGGCGTTCCCGTAGGTAGACTCCATTATGAGGGTATCAACCCTCGGAAACTCCGTGTGCGCTTCGTCAAGCAGTCTAGTCTTCCCGTACTTGAAATCACTAGTGTATACGACGTTATGTAAGCCTACACCGATATGGAAGTGCGCGATAGAAGAACCTAGTATGTGGCCAGCACGATAGAAAGTGAGTCTGACGTCAGGAGAGATGTCCGTGACCTCACCGTACTTTAAAGTTATGGTATGCAGTAACGCTTTATGAACGTCCTGCAGGTCGAAGGGGAGGGGCCTGCCCTCACGTCTAGAAATGTCTAGCAAATCTAGCTGGAGTAAGATCATTAAATCCCTAGTAGCTTCAGTCGTGTACACGGGACCCTCATAACCAAACTTGAAGAGTAAGGGGACGAGACCGCAGTGATCGAGATGCGCGTGGGTAACCACGACAGCGTCTATGTCCTCTAAAGACACGTCGACAGCATCTAGCCTAGGCATTGATTGCTTGAAAGTCGGTGCTGAAGGGTTATACCCGAAATCCACTAAGATCTTGGATTCTTGAGTTTCGAGAAGTATTGAGGAACGCCCTACCTCCTGAAACCCTCCTAGAGCCGTTATCCTCACGTAGGGATCCTTAAACAGTGTGTCCCTATGTATCCTATCACCTATGTTCCTAAGTATCTTTCTCCTAGCGTCTGACTGAGATATCAAGTATTTTATCGTTGAGTCAAGTATTAAAGACCTGAGAGGAGGTTTCCTGAGTATGTGAGGTCTCCAGCCAGTCTCCATGAATATCTTGTTGTACAGCTGGCGCTTATCCTTGAAAAAGACTGTCGGGTTAGTTGTCTTGATTATCACCTCCCCTAAAACCTCGTCGAAAGTTATGTCTTCCTTAGTTAAGCCTAGATCAGGAGGTACTTCATTAAGTATTATTTCTAAAGCATCGTCCACATCCTTACGTGAGGACTCATCAACCCTGACGACCACCCTCTTCTTTATGATCTTAGCTATAGACTTGATGGTCTCCTCTTTCTCTAGGACACTCTTCACGTCCCTCAAGTATATCGCTATCTCAGGACCCTCGAACTCTATCTTAGTCAACCCAGCCTCTGGAGGTATGTTCTTATATATCTCCTCTAAAATCTTTAACCTAACCTTATCGATTAAAGCCACTCAGTAAACCCCCTACCACAAAGCGAGAGTGTTTATCTCGATAGAACCTTTCTTTACTACAGCTACGTCCACTCCCTCACCGCTAAACACATCTCTCCTAGTCGATGCTCTGATAGCTTCTAGAGCTAGCTTAACAGCTTCCTCAACGCTGAGGTCTGGTGAGTACCTACTCTCTAACAAGCCTATGGCGACGGGGCTACCGGATCCCGTCACAGCGTAGTTCTCCTCCGTGTAGTCACCGAACCACTGAACAGCGTATAGTCTTGGCTCCGTATCGTAACCCCCGACTATCAGCTGTACTTCGAACGGGAAGTACTTATAAGTGTTGAGCAGAAGCCCTAAATACGAGACCAGGGTTCTAACAGGTACCTCAACCCCCTCCTCATACTTGAACTTCCTCGCTAGATACTGGAGTTGCGACGCGAGTATCTGCGCGTCCGCGACCAACCCCGCTATAGACATCACCACGTGATCGTCTATCTTGATGATCTTCCTAACCCTCTTATGAGCTATGAAGTAGCCCTGACTAGCTCTCTTATCCGCAGCTATGACTACGGAATCCCTCAACTTCAAGCCGACTGTAGTAGTCCCATGCAAAACTTTCACACACCACCACCTAAACTTCTTAGATTATGATCTTTTTAAGTAGATTACGGGCCTCCCCATACGGAATATATTTACAGCGATAATAAGTTTAACTTTAGGTGCGGGGGTTGAGGAGAGAACCTCACGTGATTGACCTACCTAAGAAGGTGGTTGTCGGGGAGAACGTGATATGGCAAATCCCTAAAGTCATCCAGGAGCTCAGGCTAGGCAGGAAAGCCCTCATAATCACCGGACCCAACGTCTGGAGTCTGGTAGGGAAAGCTATTGAGGAGATGATGTCCTCAAGTAACGTGAGTTACGAAGTGATCAAGGTTTCTAAACCTACTTTAGGTGAGGCGGAGGGCTTGAACGAAGCCTTAAACAAGTTCCTGCCAGACCTGATAATAGGTTTGGGCGGGGGGAAACCCATAGATATCGCCAAGTATCTCTCCGCGAATTCCGGGATCCCCTTCATAAGCGTCCCAACAACCTCCTCACACGACGGGATAGCCTCACCGTTCGCCTCACTCAGGGGAGGTAGCAGGATCACCTCAGTGCTGGCTAAGCCTCCCGTAGCGGTCATAGCGGATTTAAGCGTAATAGCTTCAGCACCGGCCAGAGTGATTAAGGCTGGTGCGGGCGACCTAATAGCTAAGTTTACGGCTGTTCTAGACTGGAGACTCGCTCACAGGCTTAAGGGAGAGTATTACGGGGATTACTCGGCGCAGCTAGCTCTGCTATCAGCAAAACATATTGTGAACTACTCTGACATGATATCCAAGCTGTCTTTAGAGGGCGTGCGCGTCATAGTGGAAGGCTTGATAAGTTCCTCAGTGGCTATGTGTATTGCGGGGAGCTCCAGACCTGCCAGCGGCTCCGAACACCTATTTAGTCACGCTCTAGACTCCATAGCTAATTACCCGGCCCTACACGGGGAGCAGGTAGGGCTCGGCACGATAATGATGTCATATCTTCACGGGAAGGAGTGGAGGAAAATAAAGAAAGTCCTTAAGAAGATCGGTTTACCGACCACGGCTAAGGAGTTAGGGGTTAGGGACATTGACGTAATAGAAGCTTTAACGATAGCTCACAAGATAAGGACGGAGAGGTATACGATCTTAGGTGAGAGTGGTTTGACGTACGAGGCTGCGGAAAAACTAGCGAGGGAAACGGAAGTCATAGACTAACCGCTTAAAACCAAATATTTCTTTTCCGGAGCTAGGAAGTGTTTTTAGGTGGAATGACGCGGGAACTATTTTTGGGTTCTGTGCGGCACGGTCGGGAGGTACTCTACGGCAGGTCTCCTCGCGGCTTCCTGCGGGTATAATGACATCAGCTTATATATCGCCGGAGGTATTTCTGTTTTCACGTTAAGCCCTAACTCTTTAAGTTCCTCAGCCGTTATGGGCCAGTCATGCGTGTACCTCCCCATCACCAACTTATCGATAACTAACTCGATCTTGTCTTGAGGTAGTTTATTCTCGAGCAACTTCTTCACAAGATCCTTAGTTTGGTTTAGGGCTTTCTCAGCTATATCAGCGAGAACTAATGTCTCGTCACTAACTTTCTCAACCCCCTTCTCCTTAACAACCTTGATGATTGAGGGGGCTGGTAGAGAACCTGTCTGAGTGCTTATTTGCGGGTCGACAGGGCCTAAAACCGCGTCAGGATCCATCCAGATTTCATCAGCTGCTAAAGCTATGAGGGTCCCCCCACTCATAGCGTAATGAGGCACTACCACGATCTTCTTGCCGGGATGTCTCTTAAGCGCTAGCGCTATCTGGGAAGCGGCCAACATTAAACCGCCGGGGGTGTGCATTATGAGCATTATGCCCTTATCTGCTGGCGTGGTTCTTATAGCACGTAAGATTTCCTCAGAATCCTCTATGTCTATGAACTTATAGAGAGGTATGCCGAATAAGGTTATTCTCTCATGTCTGTGAATCAATGTTATGACCTTGGAATTATAGAATTCTTCAAGACTTCTTATTATCGAGATTCGAGCGTTCCTAAGCGATGAGTACCTCAGCTGAGGGTACATAAAACTAACGAATATCCAGACAATGAAGAAAAACCAAAGAAAATCAGTAAAACCCGGCATACCGTCCAACTTAATTACCTCATGAATTATGGGGCAAGGACCTTAATAAACCTAGTATTGCTTCAGGTCATGCAAGCACTCGCTAAACCCGCGTCAACTCTAGTGCGAGTTCTCTTAAGTCACGGCCTTAACGCAACTTATTTTTCTTTTGTTAATACTTATTTTAGAGATATTCGCTATGATGGTTAGATCCACGGATAACGACGCAGTGTTTAAGGCGAGTAGAGAGAGGCTTGTTAAGTCGTTGATAGAGGAGGGTATCCTTAAGAGTGAGGAGGTTATTAAGGCTATGCTGACGGTTCCTAGAGAAGAATTTGTCCCCGCCAAGTATAGGGAGTTAGCGTACTTAGACACTCCTTTATCGATAGGTTGTGGTCAGACTATCAGCGCTCCCCACATGGTCGCTATAATGACTGAAGCTCTCAAAGTGACTCGAGGTAATAAAGTCTTGGAGATCGGGACTGGGAGCGGTTACCAAGCCGCGATAATAGCCGAGATAGTTAAGCCCGAAGGCCATGTATGGACTGTCGAGATAATACCGGAGCTAGCTAAGTTCGCGGAAGAAAACCTTAGGAGAACGAGCTACTCAAGTTACGTGACAGTAATCGTCGGTGATGGGAGTAAGGGGTATCAAGACGCCGCACCATACGATAGAATAATAGTTACGGCGGCAGCGCCTAAAATACCTGAACCACTCATAAATCAACTCAAGGACGGCGGCCGGATGGTGATACCTGTTGGAGACGCGTACGTGCAGATCCTAAAAATAGTTGAGAAGAGAGGGGGTTCATTACGTGTTGAAGACTCAGTACCCTGCGTTTTCGTTCCCTTACTTGGTGAGTACGGATTCAAGAAAGGCTTCTGGTTCGCCAACGACCCACAACCCTAAAGAGCGAGACCCCATTAAATAGTGAGTGTTCAGGTAGTATTTAGTTTAGACCGGTTCGTTGAAGAACCCTGCAAAATTATAAGGCACGTTACTCTTATATTTAGGTGCTGGGGGTCAAGATGCCTATAATAACGTTAATTAACCACTTGGTTGCTAAGGAAGGGTTTAGGTTTATTCAGGAGCAACCTTCCGAGGAGTGTTTGAAGTGTAGGTTGAAGCCCGTGTGCTTAGATAAGCTGAAGCTTAACCACCTGTACGAGGTCGTCAAGGTCACCAACATTAAAAACCCCTGCAGGCTCTACGGGTACGTGACAACGGTAGAGGTCGAGGAAAGACCGATAACGCTGGTAGTGCCTAAGAGGTTAGCGTTAGAAGGTCTTAAGTTTACTCGTAAGTCTATAGAATGCAATGAAGTTAAGTGTCCTTACCGTTCCTACTGCAACATAGAGTACCTCAAGGATAACGCGCCGATCAAGATCGTGAGGGTTATGGATAGAGTTAACTGCAGGGCTTCCAAAGAATCTATGGTCTTGGTTGAAGCGGTGTTAGCGGATTAGCTTAGTGTTTATCTGCACTATCTCGTCGGTCACGGTATTCCCTCTAACGTATTTCCTCCTCCTCTCGCCCTCGTCTCGCGGGTGAAAACCCGGCGGTTCCGAGAGCAGCAACGCTTTCTTAACTCCCCCCTGTAGTGAGGGTATCATTGGGAAACCGGAGCTATCTGAACCGCCAGTTATTAGGAGCTTCCACTCAGCCGGCAATCCGACGATTGAGGCGGGAACGGTATCACCTATCTTCTTACCTACGAGCGCGTTAGCCTTATTGCCGGTCACAGAAACCTGGAATGAGACAGCCCTGAAGATCTCTCCTAAAACCTCCTCCGAGCCTACCTTTTCTGAAAGAAAAGCTGAAGGAACTACGACAGTATCTGGCGGGACTGAGGGATCATCAACCAACTTAACGGTCAGGTTGACTTTCTCCTTATTAGCCTTGTTCTTCCATATCCTGAGCGTGGCGATGCCTAGAGGGGAGTTAACGGCTTTCCTGGTCTCCGGGTTAATCTTGCATATAGTCAGAACCCTATTATTCTTATGTTCCTCGCCATAGCTTAAATCACTAGAACCTACTACCTTAACTAATAAAGGCCTGGGGTTCACAGCTTCCGGATCCGAAACCACCACCTTAAACTCAGGCATTGCGTTACTCACCTACTCGCTGTTAATTTTTGGAAAACTAAATAAATAAGCTTTCACGACCCAACCTCATCCCCGTGCTGGAAGAGGACATCACTATGTTGGGGGTTTCGCTCCTTAGGGTGGGGAGGTGGTCAAAATTTTAGGCTGGTTCTTCGTTTAAGGCATTGGTGTTGGGTGTGGGCGAGTTTAGTTAGCGATGAGCCCGCACCTCCCCGGAGCTGGCGGCGGAGCCTCCGATAGATGAGGGAAGCCCTAGTGGGTGCAGAACCTTCGTCATGAATAGCTAGGAGCCGCTAATATTGCAGGGAAGTGACACGTTAGTTATAGGTTCGCTCCCGTCAAATCATATTTTGTTCGGAGGAGGTTCCCGGCGCGGAAATGTTCTACAAACTCGCAGGCATCACGAGCCCTACTATGTAGGCCCTCGCGCCAACCCCTCTCCTTAAGTTTTCGATTAAGCTTCTCTTTATGTCTGCGGCAGACTTAGTTGAGTTTATAGCTAGGGTGTTTCGACTTATGTGTGTGGATTTCCTGATTATTATTCTTCGATCATCACTTAACTCAAGTCTTGAATCACCTCTACCTACAATCAAGTCGTACTCACCTAACTCATCAACAAGTAATACTAGGATTACGGAGTCCCTACTCCTTATGATCTGTTTTAATTCTTGGTTTAAGTCTGCTAACCCTTTATCAGCGCTAACCCCTATTATGCAGTCCCCTCTAGGCGTTAAGTAGTTTTCTTTAGTTATTTCGAGCGTGGTCCTATGTGTTGCTCTGACGTTGGGGTGTCCTTTAAAACTTACTACGTCTAACCCGGCGAGGTACTTAAGATCTGAAAAAACCCTCACGTTATTCTGGCGGTTTATGAGTTCCTTCAATATACTTCCGGAGCTCTCCACTCCCCCCACACTTCTCTTAAAGTCTTAGAGATCTCGCCTAGCGTCGCTTTATGCTTCACCGCCTCGTAGATGTACGGGAATATATTCACGTCCTCCCTCTCAGCAGCTTTCCTGAGCTCGTTTAACGTGTCCCTAACCTTCATAGAGTCTCTCTCCTTCCTTAGTTGCTCCAGCCTGAGTATGACCCTCTCCCTGACTTTAGGGTCTACCTTAAGAATCTTTATGTTCGGGGTTTCCTCCTCCACGAGCGTGTTAACACCTATTATCGGTACCTCACCCCTCTCAACCCTTAACTGCCACTCATACGCTGCCCTAGCTATCTCCCTCTGCGGGTAACCTAACTCAATAGCTTTAATCATGCCTCCCAACCTATCGATCTCATCTATTATTTTCCACGCTCTCTCCTCTATCTGGTCGGTAAGCCATTCTATGTAGTACGAACCTCCGAGAGGGTCTACAGTGTCGATGACTCCTGACTCGTAAAGCAGTACTTGCTGCACCCTAACAGAAAGCTTAACAGACTCCTCAGTAGGTAAAGACAATGCCTCATCGTACGAGTTAACGTGCAGTGATTGCGTGCCTCCCAGAACCGCTGCCAGCGCCTGCAACGTAGTCCTAATCAAGTTAACCAGCGGTTGCTGAGCCGTGAGCAACACGCCGGCGGTCTGCGTGTGGAATCTGAGCATCATCGACCTAGGGTCTTTAGCGTTGAACCTATCCCTCATGATCTTAGCCCACATCCTCCTAGCAGCTCTAAACTTCGCTATCTGCTCGAATAAGTTGGTTCTAGCTGCGAAGAAGAAGGACAACTGACCGGCGAACTCGTCCACGTTCATCCCCCTCTCAAGAACCCAGTTAACGTACTCTATAGCGTCAGCTAGCGTGAAGGCTATCTCCATAGCCGGGGTCGCGCCAGCCTCCTCGAAATGATATCCTGAGATGCTAATAGAGTTCCACTTAGGTATGTTCTTAGCAGCGTAGATTATAAGGTCCGTAGCATACCTCATAGAAGGTCTCGGCGGGTATATGTAGTTATTCCTGGCTATATACTCCTTCAGTATGTCGTTCTGGACAGTCCCCCTAAGCAAAGACCTACTTATGCCTCTAGACTCGGCGACGGCAACATACATTGACAATATCTCGATAGCTGTGGCGTTTATGGTCATGGAGGTAGAGATCTTGTCCATAGGGATATCCTGAAACACTAGATCCATCTCGTTAACTGACGGCATGGAAACACCGACCTTACCGACCTCATACCAAGCTAGCTTGTCGTCAGGGTCGAGACCTAACTGAGTTGGGAGGTCGAAAGCCATGCTAAGCCCTGTTTGACCGATACTCAAGAGGTACTTATAGCGAGAGTTCGTGTCTTCAGCGGATCCAAACCCAGCGTACTGCCTTATAGTCCAGGCACGACCCCTATACATAGTCGGGTATACTCCCCTAGTGAAGGGGTAAGCGCCCGGAAACCCTAACTTACTTAGGTAATCCCACCCAGCACCCTCCATGTCCAGAGGCGTGTACAAACCCTTAATCTCCAACCCTTCCTCAGAAAGGAAACGAGGCTTCGCCTCAGGAGCTTTCTTAATCGTTGGCTGGAGAACCTCGTTAACCCACTCACTAAACTTCTCCCTAAGCTTCTCTAAGTCAGTCATTCACGCCCCACCCTTTCAACCAACTCAAGCAAAACCCCGCCGGTCGACTTCGGGTGAACGAAGTTTATCTTCCTAGAACCCTTAGAAACCAGCCTCGCCTTATCGTAGACCAGCACAGCACCCCTACTCTTAAGAACCTCAGTAGACCTATCCACGTCATCAACCCTTATCGCTATGTGGTGTATTCCCTCACCTCTCTTCTCAATGAACTTGCTTATAGCCGAGTCTTGAGTAGTTCCCTGAAGTAACTCTATGTATGTCTCGCCAACCCTAAACATAGCTACCCTAACATTCTCCTCAGGAACTTCCTCAATATCCTCGAGCTCAAGCCCTAACACGTCCTTATAGAACTTCACGGCCTCATCCAAGTTCTTTACAGCAATACCTATATGATCTATCCTCACGTACCACTCACCTCACACGCTCTCTCAAAAACCTCAGCCACCTTCTTAAGCGGTGTCCCCGGTGTGAGGACCTCGAAAACCCCTAGCTTCTTCAGCTCCCCTACGTCCTCAGGAGGTATTATCCCTCCAACTATGACCGGTATGTTAACTCCTCGCTCCCTCAACAACTTAAGCAAGTCATTAACGAGTTCTAGGTGTGAGCCGGAAAGTATGGAGACACCTATCGCGGCAACGTCCTCCTCCACAGCCGCTTCAGCCACGTCTTCAGGGGTTTTATGCACGCCTAGATACACTACCTCAAACCCGGCGTCCCTCAAAGCTCTAGCAATGACTTTAGCGCCGCGGTCATGCCCGTCTAAACCGAGTTTAGAGACCAGAACCTTCCTCCTAACACTCTTGGTTTGGGTTACGGCTTCAGACACCGATAAGGACACGTGACCCCCCTATATAATTAGCGACATAATCCTAATAAGAATTAGCGTTCGAGTTATGAAGACTTGACAAACCATACGTCAGAGGTCTTTGCTCACCATACAACATATGAAGAAACCCTCAGTGAGGTGTTTATGCGGGTGTAAACGCATAAAGTAGCTGTGATGCTCGTAGGGCTCATAACCTTCTGAAGCCCATTGAATAGGCCTGTAAAACCTGACCTTCTCGGAAATCGTGTTAGCTACTTCCTCACCCTCCTCCGGCATCAGAGAGCAGGTTGAGTAGACCACTGTCTTACCTAATGATACGGACTTACTAATTAATTCTTTCTGCACGGCGGAGTAATACCTTATTTTAGACTCCGTTAAGGTTATTTTAAGACCGGGGTCTTTAGATACAGCACCGCTATTACTGCACGGCGCGTCTAAGAGAACCTTATCGAAAACCTTCCTTAACTGTGTACTCCTTGAGTCGTTAACGATTACGTAGACCCTGCTTAAGTCAACCCCAAGCTTCCCTAATAGTTGACGCCCCAGCAACGACCTCTTATAGCTTATGTCTACGGCAACGACTCTTGCCTTATTATCTGACAACATCATTATTAAGGAGGTCTTCATCCCCGGCGCGAAAGCCATGTCTAGAACGTCATCTCCTGGTTGAGGGTTCAGCGCTTCCACGACCGCTACCGACGCTTTATCCTGCAATATTAACTCATAGTTTTTCACGGCGCTGAGGAGTCTGACCGGCTTAGGACTCTTGATTATCTGAAGTAAGTAAGGGTAGTTAGAGTCAACAACGTAATCAACGCCCTCACTACTCAAAGACCTCAAAACCTTCTCTTCAGAAGCTTTCAGGGTGTTGATCCTAGCCCATAAAACCCTCTTACTAAGAGATGTGAGGAGTTCACGCACCTCACCACCAACCAGACTAGAGAGTTTCTCGTAAAACCAGCGACTAACACCGTACCTACACCATTCGGGAAGACCCTCCTCGCTCACACCCCCCTCAACCCACGCTCTAGCATAACTGCTATAGCTCCTGCTAACCCCTAAGAAACACTTCACTTTAATGTAGTCAGAAATAAAATCCCTTGTCGCGTTGTATAGGGCCTCCCTCTCAGCCAAGCTCAGCTTACAGACACCCTTACAAGCTCTCTTAAACGCTACGTCAACAGAGACCCTGTAGTTAACGACGTTGTAAAGAACTCTTGAAAGAACTTTAACTACTAAACGCTTATTAAGACCCTGCAAACCGTCGCGCTCCGCGGCCGGAATCCCTGACCACTCCCTACAAAGTATTAACGGGCGCCGTTATGAATTCACTACACAAACCACTTAAGAGGTAGCTAAGTCGTGAGAGAATTTCTCAGTTCGTCGCGAGATCCTCACCCCTCAGTCTGGAGCGGCTACATCATCAAATTACATCATCACTACAAACCTTATTAACTTAAGCTTCCTCAAACAGATTACGCGGTCTCAGCATATCTCTTAGCTTTCTTGTAAGTGCCTGTAGTTCTCTCCGGGAATACCTGAGTTAAGAGTTCCTTCCTCTCTAAGTACGCTAAGGCAAGCAACACGCCCCACCTATAGTGATTCCTAACCCTGATCACCGCCTTCGAGGTTTTCTCGTTAAAGTATAGGACTCTCGGAGACGCCTCCGAGTACCCTCTCCTCCCGTATAACTCTATGAAGGCCTCGTCAAGACGTTTCTGCAACTCATTAACGCTGATATTGCTTGAGCTAATCAGCCTCACAACCAAATACCTGTTCTTGTACTTCCTACGCTTCTCAATACTCTTAACGACGTGTCTCAAAACTTTCGAATTCAGGCTGCCTAGCACGTACCTAATCTCACACCGGAACATAATTAATTGAAGTAAAGCTATCACAGCGAGAATTAAAGCTACTGAAGCTACTACTAGGTAGACAGCCTCAAGCAACCCAGTCAAAACCAGCACCTCTAAGGATGGATACGGGGTTCGTGGTGAGTGCTGAGAGAGCCTTAACCTCGGAAAGACCTAACTCCAGTAGGAGAGCGTAGTATATAATCGGATGGTGTACCTCGTTCAGGTTACGCGCCCCACTACCTAAAGCTATGGTAATCCGGCTCCTCTCGTAAAAACTCAGCAGCACGCGGAGACCTGAGAGATCCCTTCCGGAAGATATTAAGTCTAGGACTTCCGACGCGTTAATTATCACCGGCACTCCCACGTTAACTAACTTTACGTAACTCTTCCTAAACTTGCTATCAGTCAGTAACCTGCCCCCCACCTCCACAGCGTTTAAGACTTTCAATACCCGGTTACTTAACTTCAGTTCATCAGGTGTTCTAGCTGAGAGCACCTTAAGCGACTTACTCTTAATTGCTTGAGGAACTTCATCGTAGCTCACGATAGTGCACGGAATTAGCTTAACATCACTTAACGTTCTGAAGTCAGGTATGTCTCGCAGGACTATGACGGAGTACGCGTAATTACTAGCTTTCTCAACCAATTGATTAAGTAGTGAGGGAGGGGTCTTATTGCTGACGTCTACGTACTTAAACCGCATTCCTCAAACACCTTAATCACGTAATCACTTAAATCTCTCAGACTCTTAACCCCCACTACCGTCGCTGACACCCTGATCACGTCATCCCCGTCCATCAACATGATATTACCTAGGAAAGCGTCTTGCTTGCTGAGCCTCAAGTATATTAAGGAGTTTTTAGAGCCTACACGCCTGTGTAAAGTGGCGACGAAGACTGATCTATCCGTTGAATTCAGAGAGCATAAGATATGCTTGAGCGCGTACTCACTATCTCCCTTGTCCCTCAACCTCGCGGTGATCAGGGTTATCGGGTTCCCGTAATGCCCCTGCACTACCTGCTCCTCGATTAAAGCCTTCTCCCTCAGCTGCGTTGGCAGAACGTTCAAGACCGCGTGCTTCACCTTACTTAAGTCTTCAGTACTATGTGAGAAAACACTTAAAACTAAGTTACTCACTACGTATTTCCTGCTCATGATTACTTCTCAAGACCTAACTCCTTGGCTTTATCCTGCGGTAATATTAGTCTCGCACCTCTCGATGCCTCGTGCCTCTTCCTCAACTCCCTCTCCTTCGCTTTCTTCTTCCACTTCCAGTGGTGAGTTCCTCTAACCCCTCTGTTCCCTAGAAGACCCCTCATCCTCCTCCCGGCCATGGTCTTGCCTCTGAAAACCCTGCCTCTCTGGGAAGGAGACGTCACCCAGTTTATGTCGGGGTCTGACTTTATCGACGGGTGGTTGGGGTCTAATAATATCACCTCGAAATACTCGTAGATTCCGTCGTCACCAACCCAGTAAGAACCGAGGACCTCCAAGTTGCGGAATTTCCTGGCGGCCTTCTCCTCAGCGATTAATTGCTGAGGCTTCTCCGGGGCGTAACCGTAGACACCCATCCTCTTAGGTCTGCGCCCTGAATTAGGTCTAGGCTTACTTAAGCCGCCTTTCTTAACCCTAACCCTCGCCACGACAAAACCTTGCTTAGCTTCATAACCTATCGCTCTAGCTCTGTCAAGCCTCGTTGGTTTATCAACCCTGACTACTGTGGGGGCTCTCCTCCACTCTATGTATCGCTCCCTCATCAATTCCTTCATAGCGGCGGAGTCGAGATTCTTCCACACCTCCGCTATGTAGCTATACACTGATTTCGCCATCCTACTCCTCACTTCCTTCAAATAATGTTTCAAGGGTTTAAAAGACCTTAAACGAGGGGGACACGCACTATCTGGTCGAGACCACCTTGACTACGTCGTTATTCTGTAACTCGTAAGTACCCCCAACCCTCTTGTTTTCCCTAGCTAGTATGGCGTAGAGGAATCCCTTACCTAAGTCCGTGTGAATCAGGTAAGCAAGTTCCTGCGCTGTAGTACCCTTCCTGACTAAGTACGCGTCGGGGAGAACGTTACCGCTACTATCGGTGAACCTATGCTGGTCCTCAACAGGGTAGACCACGATATAGTTTAAGACTTCGAAGACCGCGGCATTCAACGCTTGCTGAACGCCGGTCCCGCCGAACCTCCTCATGAAGTCCCTTATCTTGTCTAGAACTAACTTCTGCTTCGGGTTCAGCTTACTCTCATCAATTATCGTGAAATCTTGGTCCCCGGGGAGGTACTTAATCAACCCCGTCTTAGAGGCTTTCCTCAGAGCTAACTCGTAAACAGAGCTAGCGGGTATGAAGACCCTGTTCCTCAAAGCCTTAACCACGCGATCGATGTTGTCTAGAGCCTCAGGCAAGTCTGCTTTATTGCCTACTATTATTGTAGGCTTAGCTACCTCACGCAATTTAATCACGAAGCTCCTCAACTCCTCCTCCCTCCACGAGCTAGGCTTAGTTAACTCAAGATTACTTAATTTCAGAGCCGCCACCACGTGCTCACGCCTTATCGAAAGCCCTGAGACCCTCTTAGTCAACGCATCCACTACCTGATCCCAGGGCAGGTTATCGAGACCTCTAGCAAACCTGATCCAGTCCCTACTTATTATCCCGTAAAACCACTCATTAACCTCGTTCTCAATACTTAACACTTCTTCCACAGGGTCGTAAGTGCCGGGAGGGACGGGTCTCCCCTCCTCATCAGTAGACCCGGAAATATCCACCACGTGGATTAAAACGTCGGCCTGTCTTAAGTCGTCCATGAACTTATTCCCTAAACCCCTGCCCTTATGCGAATCCTTTATGAGTCCGGCAACATCCATTAACTTCACCGGTATCATTCTCACACCGTTTAAACAGATGGAGTTTCTGGCATCACATTTAGGCAGTCCTAGCTCGGTGTGAACACACTTAGTTCTCACGTAAGCTATCCCCACGTTAGGTTCTATAGTCACGAAAGGCCTGTTCTCTATCTTAACCTCGATTAAAGTAGCTGCGGCGAAGAATGTAGACTTTCCGACGTTGGTCTTACCTATAACCCCTATGAGGGGAGGGGTTGGCGGCAACTGAAGCACCTCACTAAGAAGTAATATCTACAACACCTAATATCTGCAACTACCTAACGCGGGGTGGGACCTAGAGCTTCGGGGCAGTTCTTAATCAATAACTAACCCACAGTCGTTTATCTATCCTACACTCGTCCCTTAACTCCCGTATATCCTCCTCACTCACGTAAATACTGCAAGGCGGGACGTCCCGAGTCACTACAGCCCCGGGATAGATCCAGGAGTAAGCACCTACCTTGACCCCAGGCATGGTGGAGACGTCAACCCCTGTCTTGACGTGATCCCCGAAAACCGCCCCGAACTTAACTCTATTAGTAGATTCCCTAACTTTCTTAACTACGTAACTCACCGGTTTCTCATCAAACCTCAGGTTAGCTGTTATCGTGCCAGCACCTAAGTTGCATTCCTCACCAATTATTGAGTCCCCTACGTACGCGTGATGAGACACGTGAGTCTTATTCATCACAAGACTCTCCTTCACCTCGACGTTAAACCCTACCTTAGCTTGATCAAGGATTACTGTGTAGGGTCTAACGTAGGAGTTCGGACCTACTACGACGTCACGCCCTATGTAAGCAGGGCCGACCACGTAGGTTCCGGATAGGATCTCAGCACCCTCATCCACGTAGACAGGGTTTTTGATCGTTGCACCCGACTCAACCTTCCCTTTAATTACGGAATCCCTCCACGAGGACATCAAGTCCTTGTTTAGTTCAAGTATGTTCCAAGGTCTTCCAAGATCTTTCCAGTAATTTAACTTAACCACGTGAACACCCTCCTCCCTGCTAAGCTTTACGACGGCTTCAGTTAACTCGTACTCGCCCCTAGGACTTAACTCCAGTTCATCGAGATATTTTCTCACCTTACTGCTCAGTAAGTAGATACCTGCGTTGATTAAGTTGGAGGGCGCTTTCTCAGGCTTCTCAATAATGTCTCTCAAAGTAAAGTCTTCGTTGATCACTAACACGCCGTATCTCCTAGGATCGCTTACTTCGTAAGCTCCGAGGAGGTTCCTGCCTGCCTTAACGAATCCCTTAACGTCTTCGTAGCTTACGTAAATATCCCCGTAAACTACCATGAAATACTCAGAACTGATCTCCTCTAAACCCCTCCTCACCGCATCCCCGGTCCCGAGAGGCTTACCTTGATCAACCACCTTCACCTCACACGATAGCTTGTTTGAGAGGAGTCTTGCACGCTCCTCCACCTGCTCCTTCAGGTAGCTAACCACTATAACTACCCTATCAACACCTGCATTAACAAGGTTTTCTAGGTGGTGGTCTAGCAGAGTCTTATTAATCACTGGAATCAAGACCTTACTCCTAGTATGCGTTAAGGGTTCTAGACCCCTCCCGTAACCAGCTGCTAGAAGCAGTGCTTCCATGATTAAGCCCGACATACATAGAAAACGGATTTAAAAACCGTTTAGGCGCTGAAGAACTACCCGTACCTTACGGGGCGGCTAAACGATGATTGAGTAAGCCGCGTTAACCCGGTTGATCACGTGATTGCTTGCGGGAGGACGACGGCTTTCTTCAACCCTTCAGGCGTCGTTAAGTAAAGTAGTTTCGACTTATATATCTCGACCTTCCTGATAGGGTATATCTTCTTGCAAGACTCAAATATCTCTGCAGCTAAAGTCCCGAAAACCATGCTCTTAACGAATTCCGTGAGGCTTGTTTGCGAAGCTCTCTCACTCAATATCCTCATCATCTCCTTCCTAATCGCGCTTTTCTGGCTGGTCTTGCACCTGTAGGTAGTCAGGGAAACCGCCGTGACTCTTAAGACGTAACCATCACTCGTAGTCACGTTAGTTATAGCGACTATCTTGCTTGATTTCCTCCTTATTAAGGACCTCATGTAATCCCTGGCTAACTCATGCCCCTTAAACCACGTGCGCGCCACATCCTCCTCAACATTAACTACCTGAAACTTAAGCATTATGTGGTGCTTGCTGAAATCGCCGGTGAGGTCGAAGAGAGAGACTTCGAAAGTCCTCCCTAAAACCTTGGACGGGTCGTCCGCCGGCGTCGTAGCTATCTCAACACTACCGAAAAATTCCGGTGCTAAGACCCTATACCACTTCTTCAGCTTCCACTTATCCTTTACTTGAGGAGCTCTCGACATCTTCACGACCTATACCTATTTCAATTAAGGCTTATAAAACTTACTGGGAACGCTAGCAAACGTTAGGTCAGGGTTTCCAGCAACATTCTGTAGAGCCTTAATATCTCCTCAGCCGTTGAGACAGCGGTTCTCACGGCTTCAGATGTTGTGGGCCCGTTATAAGATATCGTAAAGACCGCCTCACCACCCCTCACCTCGTGGGTTATGGTGAAATTCGCGGGAGGGTTAGCGTCGTCAGGTAGCGTGGCTTTATGAAACGCTTCGATGAGTTTTAAATCATTCCTTAAGTAAACCTTAATCACTATCCTCAGAGTAAACACACCTCTACGACGGTACCTCACCCAAAACCGCGTAACCCCCCTGAATACCGTGTTTTGACGCGGACTCCCTCCTATTCTTCTGTGTTAGCGACGCTAAACTCACGTAATATTTACCGCCATACTCGATCACTACCTGAGTCTTCGAGGGATCTAAGACGTTAAGACCCCATAACACCTTACCTATGAGTGTGGTCGATAAGGTGCTTGGGTCCCCTCTAATAACTACGTTCTTGGCTTTAGTAGTGTTAGGTTTTTCGCTAATCAAGCTATCCACGCGTTCCTTCATTTCCTTAATGCTTTTCACGTAGTGCAGGTAGTAGTTCCTCATATAGTTTGAGTTTATGACGGAGGACACGTAACCCTCAAATCCTTTAACGTCAAGCAACCACGTGAGGAAGTATGCCAGGGTGGTTAAGTCTCTCACGAACCAGCCGTACTTAATTACGTAGGTCTTCAGCTTCATCTTATCTAGCGGGGCTTTATAAAAATCGGATAACAATCTTAACGTCTCACTCAGGCTTTCTCTAACCAGGCTTGACGGCACGTAAGGGTCTATCCCCATAGCGAGTGTTTGAGTCTGTGAAGTGAAGTACGGGATTATCGGCGCCTCAACAGCTTCGAGGAGGCCCTCACTAACCAAGGTGCTCAGGAACTCCCTATCCTCCTCACTCAGTCTCAACTCCTTGATTCTCGGTATGTATTTAGCGTAAGTAGCTGAAGCCGCCACATACTTCAATTCCTTGCTGACAGCCATGAACTCCCTGAGTAGGTTAATCAGCCCGGGAAGTAGTGACGGATACCTCACTACCGTGCTATTCTTAAGACGCGATACCTGCGCCTCACTCGACGTCTGAAAAACTATGCATGCGTCGCACTCGGTGTGAGGTATGTTGACCCCTAAGACCCTAACGTTTAATTCCGTGATTGAGGGCACGTAATCCGGTAATATCTCAGCGTCTAGTTCCATAGATTTAAGAACCTTAAACAACAAACCCCCGGCCGCGAGAGACTCCACGTCGAAACACGCTGTTATCTTGACTAACTTCCCACTCTTCTTAACGTCTTCCAGAAGCTCGTGGAATACGTCGACGTCAGCGATGCTCTTACTACTCTGAACCAAAAAACACACCCGACTAACATTCCGTTGGATCTTTAAATAAATATCTTACGCGAGATCTCAGGCTACTTGCTCTCGCTGTACGGGATGAGAGGTCTCTGAACGAGTATCTTAGCTTCTTCTGGGTCGTACTTCCAGTCTTGCGGTAACTTACCGACCCTCTTATAGTACTTGACTAATCTGTGTATCTTAGACTCAACACTTATTAGCCCTCTCAGCGAGTGCTTGTCTTTAGGGTGCTCGCTTAAGTGCCTCCGCAAGTTAACTGCTTTCTTCATCAGGTTGTAGAGGTCTTCAGGTATTGCGGGAGCCAAATTATATTTTCTCAGTATTTCAGTGACCTTAGCGTTTAAGACGGCCTTAGTTAGCGGGACCCCGTACTGATCCCTCAGTATTACCCCGATCATCGAGGGGGGATAGCCTTTCTTAGCTAACTCGATGATTATGGATTCTATCTCCTCAGGAGTGTACTGTAGCCACTTAGGAGACACTAGCGTGGGAGGCCTTGTCGAGTGCGACTTACCCTTCTCTTTTCCCTTCCTCATTCCAGCACCTACTAAATTTCCTGTACTTGGGATTTATAAGCAGTTCTCAGCCAGTCAACCATAGCTCTGAAAGCCCTGGCTCTGTGAGACAGTGTGTTCTTGGTTTCAAGATCCATTTCAGCGAATGTCTTAGTATGCCCTTCCGGTATGAAGATCGGGTCAAACCCGAACCCGCCCGAACCCCTAGCCTCGAAAGATATGGTGCCCCGCACCGAACCCTTAAAGACTTTAAAGCCTTGTCGCGGGCAGTGTAAGACTATAACTGATTCGAAGGAAGCGCTCCTGTCATCAACTCCTGACATGAGCTTCAAGACCCCCTCAACACCTATGGTCTTGTAGACGTAGCTACTGTAAGGTCCCGGAAACCCTTTTAAAGAGGTTATGTAGAGTCCTGCGTCCTCAACGAAGAAGACGTCTCTTAAGTATAGGGAGGCTTGGACGGCGCTGTAGAGAGCTATAAGCGCTAGATCATCGGACTGTATCTCAACCTTATCTAGGCTTACGGGGATCACATCCACGCATTCACTGACCCCTAAACCCCTAAACTCCTTGATCTTGCCTTCATTCCTGGAGACTAAGAAAATCTTAAATACCTCTCCGCACTCTCCTCTCCTCAACGTACCTACCCCGCATTCTTATTTCCTTCACTTTTATTAACAGAGAGTCGGTGAAGTCTCTCCCCTTAACCTTAGCGTAACCCTTCATGAAATGTCTTAATAAAGCTTCCTTCAAACTGTAGTGTGTGCTCTCCACAGACCTTATAAATAGGTGGATGTCCGTGGCCAGATCCTCCAACCTCCTGGAATACTTCGCTAAGCCGAAGTCTACTAGGTAGACCCCGTCACCCCCCACTATGACGTTAGAGGTGGTTATGTCCCCGTGGACTACGCCGGCGTCGTGCACGCTGGCCACTAACTCACCTAGTTCTTCAAGACACTTAAGTGCTTTCTCCGAACCCCTGTATATTAAGTCCCTCAGCAAAGGCCCTTCAACAAACTCCATAACTATCAAACCCTCGCTTAAGTCAACGTAGTAGAGCGCCGGGACGTTAAGACCCTTCAACCTCAATTCCGCCAGTATCTTCGCCTCAACCTCACTCCTACTCCTGATTAACATGGTGTCTAGACCGCGATCCCTATAGGGCTTCCTGACCCTGACCTTGAATATTGAAGGCATGCCCTCATAGCATGCCTTAACTAAGACAGCCTCAGCCCCCAGAGCTATTAGTTCTGGCGAGCCAGGGCACGTCGACTTGATCAAGCTTCCACCTCTGCCTCACGTAAGCTTCCTCAGGTCTTACGTGCACGCCGTGCTTTAAGAGTAGTAGACCGGTCCACGCTATCATGACCCCGTTATCCACCGCGTACCGAGGCGGTACTATACCTAGCTCAACCCCCCTCAACCTACTCATCACCTCGAACTTACTCCTCAAGACAGGGCTTGAAGCAACCCCGCCAACAACTAATACTTCCTTATTACCTGTGTGAGCGAGAGCTCTCTCACTAACCTCTATTATGGCTGAGTAAGCGATTTCCCGAGCACTATAACATATGTCGCTTAACTCCGCTCTAGAGCTCTTGTACAGTTTTAAAGCCGCCGTCAAGAGTCCTGAGAACGACACGTCCTGCCCTTTAACGACGTAGGGTAATTCTATGAAGTTCTTCCCGTTCTGAGCGCAACGATCTATCTGATGCAGTCCGGAAACAACGTATGGTGGGGCAATCCCTAATTCACGCGCCAGGGTGTCTAGGAAATTACCTAATGAAATATCGAGGGTCTCCCCGAAAATCCTGTACCTACCCTCAGAAAACGAGGCTATCAACGTGTTACCGCCTGAGAGATAGACTATCAATGGGTTCTTGAAAGAGAAAAGCATCTTACCTATCTCGACGTGTGCGAGAGCGTGGTTTACTGGGATTAAGGGCTTGCCGTAATATGAAGCCATAGCTCTAGCTAACGTGGCCCCTACCCTCAGGCAAGGACCCATCCCAGGACCTAAAGCGACCGCGATCCCGTCTAAGTCTCTTACCTTAACCCCGGCTTTACTTAAGGCTTCCTTAACTGCTTCAGGCGCGTTACTCATGAAGTACTGGGAAGCTTCCTTAGGGTGTATCCCCCCGGTCTTAGGCTTGTACACGAACCTGACGTCGGCTAGTATGTGCGGGGGCTCATCCCTAACCACGCCGACCCCGAAGGTGTGCGCGGAGGACTCTATGCCTAGGATAATCATTGCCCACGCTTTCCCGCTACATCTATTTCACGTACTCTACGTGATGGCAATACCCGCAGTACCATCGAGGAACAGGGTTGGAGTAGTACCCCATCACCCTACCGCACTTAGGGCATATCTTATTCTTAAGCCTTATCTTACCTGTCTTCACGTCCACCTCGTATAGTTTGTGCCTCTCAGCCAAGGCTTACCCCCTCTTAATCAGGTAGTCAGGTTCGAAGAACTTCAGCCTCTGAAGATCCTCGTATATGTTAGCCCTGAAAACAGATCGGTGGGAACCGTACTCACTCCTAATATATTTTATCACCACATACTCCGGACTCTTACCGTAAAGCCTTGCAAGCACCTCCTTTAAAGAACTCCTGCGCGGCGTAGCCTTACCTAAGTGAATTACCTCACCGAATAACTCGGTCCTGTTAATAATCTTATTATACCTCTCCCTAAGTACGTTCACCACAACACCTTCCTCAATACTCGCGGTCTTCAAAGGTGCTTGACTCACGATCTCACACCACTAAATAAAGCATATACTAAGGTATTTTAAGCTATGTCCGCGTCCACAACGCGTGAATACACCTAAAACCTGAAACGAAAGTGGTTATTGCCCTTCAGTCCTGGGCTGACGGCTCCCCACCTTGAAGGGCGAGGGTTCTAACGAGCGAATTAAGGGCTTCAAAGTTTGCTATACTCCTAGCTGTAGGGCGTACTTACCTTCCTTTTTTATGTTTAGGTGTTTGCTGACGGAGGAATTCTCCGGGTCTATTATTAGGATGACGCCTTTCCAATCGTCTGTGAAGGACTCGTTACCGCAGTTAGGGCACTTGGTCACGTCCCTGCTTACCAGGTATTTGCAGTTCGTGCAGGCCTTGAATACCTGTTTCTTGCTTCTCGAGGTGGACGTCTTAATCACCTCACCTTACCTAAGCCGGGTTGCCTGAGCGTGAGCCCTATCCTGATGTGTACTGGGTGGGCTACCGAGACGTTGATGACCCTGCCCCTAACTATGTCGCCCTTAGCGAAAACTATCTTCGTGGCTTCCCCTATCAACGAGTCTCTTGCTTCGTCGTATACTAGCTTATCATCCGCTAACTGGCTGACGTGAGCGAAAGCGTCTACAGGGCCCACGTTAACGAATATCCCTGTTCTCTTAACGTCAACCACCTCCCCCTCAATAACTTCCTGCGTGACCGGGTAGAAAGTCAGCAAATCAGCCACTACTTTATGGTATGTTGCCCCGTCCCCGGGCAGTATCTTGCCCTCAGGCTCCGTCACCACCCTCCACAAGGAGATTATCACGCCTAAGGCCGGGTCTATCCTACCGACGTATTTCTTCTTGAGTTGCTTAAGCGCTACTAAGTCTAGGTCCTCCCCGAAGAACTCCGGAGGTATCCTGACAACGTCCTCTATCGTGACTAATCTAAACATCCCCGGTTCACCAAATACGTATTCATAGTAGAGAAATTTAAGCTATAGAAAACCTGCACCTACTAGACCACCAAGTAGCTACTTTAACACCCACCAGCTTCAGTAGCTTCCTGAGCTTCTTGTCTAGGGTCACTACTATGTAGTCCGGGTTTGCTGAAGCGTAGCTTATCAAGGCTTTATCGCCTGACCCCTCATCAGCCCCCGCCTTCAAGACTGTCACGTGCTTCGAAACGTATTCTAGCGCGTGCCTTGCCGGAGGCGCTTTCTTAACGCTCTTGCTTGAGGCAAGGTTCCTCAACTCGCTTACCACGACGTCTAGCGTGTAGAGCTCCACCCTATCACAGTCTAAATCCTCACGTAACTTGATGTCTAGGTCCACACCCTCACTAATCAGTAGTAGGGCGCTCGTATCTAGCAGTAACTTACATAACTTCATTGCGAGACCCTTAACCTAGTCTATGTGGCCCCAGCCCACAAGCCTCCAACGACCTAACACTTGCTTACTTATCGCGACCCTCATCCCCTTCCAAGCTACTACAGGTCTCTTAAGAGTTAAGGAAGCTACCTCCCTGCTAATCGAGTCCACACTAGCTAACGTCACCGCAACCCCGGCAGTCAGCATGATCGTTTCCTTAGGCTTGAGGGGCTCCACCCTCACCTGCTCTTTAGTGCCAGGCACCCTCTCCAGCAACGAATACCTTATCAAGACCTGAGTCACCGGGTCCGGCACCGTCCCGGCCTTACCGCACACGTTACCTACAAGGCTGTCTGCCTTAGTTAGTGAGGGGTCTAGCCTCGTGCCGAGAGCTACCAAACCCCCTGGCCTGGCCTCACTGAAGGACCTATCCCCAAACTTAATACTCACTACCTCCGTAGTTAACGGCTCGTAGTATTCCTTCCCGCCCCTACGTACCTTAATCCCGGGCTTTATCTCTATCTCGTCACCAACCCTGATAACACCCCTCAGCAACGCACCGCCAATTACACCACCCCTTAAATCAGAGGGTGGGGTGCCCGGCTTGTTGACGTCGAAGGATCTAGCGACGAACATCAGAGGCGGCGAGCTGAGGTCCCTCTCCGGCGTAGGTATTAGCTTCTCGATAGCCGTGGTTAGCACGTCCACGTTTATCTTGTGTAGAGCGCTGACGGGTATTACCGGGGCGTTCTCGGCCGGCGTACCCCTCAGGAATTCCCTGATAGCCCTGTAATTCTCTAAGGCTTTCTCCGGGGGCACTACGTCAACCTTATTCTGAACAACTATTATGTTCTTAACCCCTATTATGTTGAGAGCGGCGAAATGCTCTCTGGTTTGCGGTTGCGGGCAGGGCTCGTTAGCCGCCACAACTAGTAACGCCCCGTCAATCAACGCAGCACCCGACAACATGGTGGCCATCAAGACCTCATGGCCCGGCGCGTCAACGTAGGAAACACTCCTCCTGTAAACACTGCCCTCACACGTTGGTTGCGGCACGTACCTGCGGCTCGGCTCCGCCCCCGGACACTCGTATATGTCGCCGTCAGCGTATCCGAGCTTTATGGTCATGGCTTTCTTAAGTTCTTCTGAATGCCTACCTGTCCATATCCCGGTTAAGGCTTGAACTAGCGTTGTCTTGCCGTGGTCTACGTGGCCGACAACACCTATGTTTACCTCAGGCTGTCTCTTCTCTTGACTCACCCGCCTCACCGCCTCTGAACTCAGCGCTCTCGTACCTCTCTAAGAACACAACCTCGTTAACTCCCAGCCACCTCAGTATGTCTCTCGAAATTAAGTACTTCGTTATCTGTATGTTCTCACTGAGTCTGTAGTCTTTAGGTAGCTCTATCTCAACGACCTTCTCATCATCCTTCAAGGAGGTCTTGAGGGCGCTTACGTCGAGGGTCTTAATCCTCCTCTTAACCAAGTACCTCACCTTCTCCTCAGCGTCCTCGAGCTTCTTGATTACCGTGAACTCCGCCTTAAGTGTTTTGCCGGCTAACGGGTGGTTGAAGTCTACGGTCACTCTGCCGCCGGTCACCGCTATTATCCTCCCAACGGCGTTATTGACGGTTACTTCCTTGCCTACGTCCGGTGTTATGTTATTCTTTAGGAATAGCCTTGCCGGGAAGACCTTAACCTTCCCCGGGTCTCTCTCGCCGTACGCTTTATCGGGCGGTATCTCCACCTCGTACTTCTTATTAAGTTCCTCAGCTCCTGCGACAGCCTCCTCAAACCCTTTTATGAACCTGCCCTCACCAACAATCACTAATTCGGGTCCGTAGACTCTGCCCTCCTCATACTTCTTGTGCTGCCTAGCTAGGGACTCGAGAGTCGTGTCTACCAACTCCCCGGTCTCCTTAACGAATATCGCGTAATCAACCAGCAACATATCCCCTGCTTTGAAAGGCATTCCTACACACCAAGATAAATCTGAACACTATTATTTAAGCACAAAAACTAACCGCGGACGACTTGAGCGGGTGTGGGCACGCTAGCGGCGTGGTCAGCGTTTATGAACTCTGTTTTCACGTGCTGCTCCCCGGCCGTATCCTTAGCTTGAAGGGCTTGCCGAGCTCCCCGGAAATCTCGTACTCTACCCTTAGGAATTGCTTCAGAACCCAGAGCGCTGTGTGTGCGTGCATGCTGTACTCAGCCCCCGTGATCGTAGAGGTCCCCTCACCGAGTGCTAGGTATATCAATATGTTGTCGGACATGTGCCTGTCGAGGGCCGCACCTGTGTTGAGGTCGTGCAACAACTTCTCAGCGGCTTCCGCGCCAACCACCTCCGCTCTCTTCCCCTTAGCTCCTAAGGAGTCTCCTCCGAGGATTGAGTTCTCGGTATCAGCCCAGAGCACTATGCCTGACCCAGGCCCTAAGTGCGGGTCCTTACCCGGTTCGTAAAACTCTAACGATACTTCGACAGGAACGTTAAGATTCCTTGATTTAAGGTATGTCTTCGCGCTCTCCGCTTGCCTAACCGCGACGTCTTTAGGTAGCTTAACGCAGTGTGAGACCCCTTTAACGACCCTCACCTCACCCCTCCCCAACAAGTTGATCGGGTTGAAGCCCTTAGGGGTGTTCAGGGTTCTTAACTTGATTAAGCCACCGCCCCTCGGGTAGTGGCCCCTCCTAAGCAAGCTTACTTCCACGTGGTACCCTGCCCTAGATAGGTGCGGTAACATGACGTACCTCACGTAATCTATCGGCGGCGACCACGGGACGTCAGTACCCCCCTTCAACACTAACTCAACCCTTCTCTCGCTGAAAGCCAGCACCGGCAGTATTGTCTGCATTATTAAGGTGACTGAACCAGCCGTCCCAACATCGAATTCAGCGTCCCTAGGGTTTATCGTTGAGGGCCTGAAGACTATCTCAGTGGACCCTACACTCACGCCCTCCGTCTGAGCCCTGCATATCTCCTCAGCCACCTTGATTGAGGTAAGGTGTTGCGGGCGTAACCCCGGGTTATCTCTCTTAGCTCTTATATTGAATATCTTGACGTCGCTCCCGGTTATACACGATAAAGCCACGGAGAGTCTGAGTATCTGCCCGCCGCCCTCGCCGTAGGAGCCGTCAATCAATATCATTTATCCATCCCTGTGACTTCCCTGAGTCTCTCAACACCTCTTATCTCCTCTATTACCCTAGCCACGGAACTAGGCACCAGCTCCTTCCAGCTTTCATCACCCAGCAACATCAACTTCCTTATCGTCGTGGAGGAATACCTGCCTCTCTCGAATGGCGGGGGTATTAATACGTCGTATCCTGAGTCTTTAAAGAGTCTTAAGACTAGGGGGTTTCTGGCCACGCCGTAACGGAACTTAGGCACGTACATCTGGAGGTACTGTGGCCAGACAGAGTTCATCAGTATGTCGGGTACTGGGATTATGTAGACTCTGGTGAGGTCTATTGAGTATTCTTTTAACGCTTCCCTAATCATCAAGACCCTCTCCCCGGCCGTGAAGGGGTTGACGACTGTGTGCGATTCTTGAGCCGTCCCAATAGCTATTATGAGTTCATCCACTTTCGTCATAACCCACTCAATAACCTTCAGATGCCCTAGGTGGATTGGCTGAAACCTGCCCGGGAACACAGCCCTCACTACGGAGTCCCACACCACCAGCTCTCACCCTATTAACGAATCACTCAAGCTCTTAATATTCAAACCCTGTAAGAGGTGTTCATCGTGTTGGGGGTGTGGAGAGCCGTGAGCGGCACTCCCTCGAGGAGGGGCTGGCCGTACTCAACACTATCTCCGCTCCCCTTATCAGGTCCGTTGCTCTGCCCATGTATAACGCTACCTCTATTAACCCGTAACTCCCTTCGTAAACGGGGTTCAGCTCTCTGTGGTCATCGCCTCATCCTGGTTTCCCCCGCATCCCGCTCGGGGCTTCATCGGGCTTGGGGGCGTTCGGGGCCACCCCAAAGACCCCACATCTTGAGTGTTTAGATATGTATTTCTTGTAGATGTTTATTGTTGCGGTAACGTCTCTATCTCCTATGAAGCCGCACTTCCTACATCTCAGCACCCTATACCCGTATTCAACTAGTTTTCCACCACACCTGGGACATTTCGAGGACGTCCCCCTAGGGTTAACCTTAACTACTTCGAGATTCCTCTCTCCAGCCTCGTACTCAATGCAGAACTGTATCCTACGGTAGAACCACAGCCCCAGCCTCTTATTGAACTCTCTGCTCTTTTTATTGTTCTCCCTTAGTTTCTCTAGGTCTTCGAGGACTACTACCGAGTGATACCTGAGTGCTAGTTCTGCGATTAAGTCTCCCACTCTATGGGCGTAGTCCCATGAGATGTTCTTTATTCTCTTACCGTGTCTTTCAATAGCTTTTCTAACGTTTTTGATGAATCTCCATGATTTTGGGTATCTTTTCTGTATTTTCTCGATCCATATTTTGTGGGTTAGTATCTTTTTGTGAGGTGTGTTAAGCTTTTTTAACCTCAGCCTCCTACCGTCGGGTGTGTATATCGCTAACGTTACGTTACCGAAGTTTAAGTCTATAGCCATTACCGTTCTAGGCTCCAGCGGTTTAACGGCTCTCTTGAAATATATTGATACCCAGAATTCTCCATCCTCGTACTTCACGACCAACTCATAATTACTCCAACTCCTAAATTTCTCAACCCTCTCTCTTGAAGCTATAAGCTTTAACCTAGCCTCGTAGTCGTTGTGTAGTTTTAGTGTTAGTGTCATGTTGTTTAAGTCTAGTTTATAGTCGTACTTGTCTATCCTAGCACTTAGTTTTCTGAGTACTGGCTTTCTACCGCCGTTATTCTTAGCTGATTCCATCAAGTTTTTGGCGTTTATGTATATCTCTTTAGCGTGGTGTGCTCTGAAACTCATTGAGACTAAGTCGTTGTAGAATAGTCTGTGTAACTTCTTCTTAGAGAGTTTTTCATTAATACCCCAAATTCTATCTACGATTATTTGGATTGCATCACGGTATAGCCTCAGAAATTCTAATAGATTGTCATAGCTACCCTCGGGGAGAGCCCTAACCTTCAAAGCCTCATTAACAACAAGCTCTTCACCCCTCATAGAGTAGCTCACCAACATATATACACTTGCTTTAAGGCTTATAAGTGTTTTGTCGGTATTCAGTGTTGGTGACAAATAATGGCTAAATTCATATATGCTGAGTGCTCCGTGATAAAGTATAGGGTGGGGACAGTAGTCCCTATACCCACTAGCGAAATACCAACCCCAAGTAAAACCGCTACATAGCAGAAGAGCGCATGTAATAATAACGGAAGAATAACATCAAAACACATAAACCAATATGAAACTTGAAACAGCTACGAAAGGCGCCCATAACGGCTAGCTCCCCCACACAGACGTGCGAGAAGCTCTCGACGTACTTAGCTTCATACCAGGTTTTAAGATCTGTGGTGAGGGCTATCCTATCCCCAACCCTTACCTTAAGCCCCTCCTCCAAAGCTTCCTTGCTTAAGGACGTGATTATGTTCCCGAAGTCGTCGACGTGTACTACGCTGGCTTTAAGCCCTTCCTTAATAATCTCCCCCCGACCAAACTCTACGGGCGGCTTAACCAACCCCTCGAAAGGTATCGGGCTCCCCAGAGACTCAGGGCTCACCCCGCAAGCTATTAAAGCTGCTGTAGGAGCGTATATGTCTCTCCCGTGGAACGTGTGCGAGATTCTGCCGATCCTCACCTTATTAACGTCTATCTCGTACGCTTTCGGGTCCTCGTCGGAGGCTGCCGGGGTCAGTAAGCCGTTGTCAGGACCTACGTACACTCGCTCACGCGTCTCGATCATTACGTTCCGTCTAGGGCCCCCGACGCCGGGGTCTACCACCGCGAGAACCACGGCCTTCTTTGGTAGGTACTTCCTGCTTATTTTGATGATGTGTGAGGCTAGCGCCACGTTGTATTTAGGTATGTCGTGGGTTATGTCTATCACCTCTGCTTCAGGACAGACAAGCTTTATGACTGCCTTCAAGTGCCCTACGTAGTGGTCTCTGAGCCCGTAGTCTGTTAAGACCGCTATCAACGGCCTCACGTACCACGTCCCTCCATCTTGAGTTCCAGGTATGACTTAACTATGTTTTCCTCCTTGCTCAGCCCTAACTCTTCCTTGACTTGATTCAGTGTCTTCATGTATTCCTCTCTTGACTCAGGATTCATTACCTCGATCTCGACGTAGTTCCCCAGCCCCTCTACCTCGTCTAAGTATATCTTCGCTTTGCTTTCGGTGGTTGAGTATATTCTTCTCTTCTTCCTCACAGTTATTATCGGGAAGCCTGAGAGCAGCAATATCTCGGTTACTTTCTCAGGGTCTTCCAGCTTGGTCGTGATCTCTTCCCGTGCCTTAACCCCCTCCTCTATTAGAGCGCCCTTGAAGGTCAGCTCCGACGTGGAAGTGTTTTTGGTTAGGCTCTTCCTCAACCTCACGCGCAGGGCTATCTGGCGTGCCGGGCTGCCTGCACAGTGGGTTAGGTCTACGTAGCGGTCCTCCTCCACGACCACGTCCTCCAGTCTCCACCCACTACTCAGGAGCTTCCTCTCCACGCTCTCCAGGTCCTCAACCCTCACCTTGACCTCGTACTCTCTAGGCGTTATGAGCGCCTCACCAATACTTACGGTTCCTCAAGAAAACTTAAGCTTTGTATTTTCTCTCCTTCCGTGCCTCACCCCTTATGTACCACCCGACGTCGAAGAGGTTTGAAGCTATCTCGTCTAGATCCTTCCTCTTCTCTAGCTCCTCACACCCGTCTATCTTGGAGATCCCCAGACCGTAAACCCTCATGTCAGTCCCTAAAACAGCTACCACATCCCCTTTCCTTATTGGTTGGCGGCAACTCACCACGGACTTCCTCAGCACGTCTCCCCCGTACAGGAAGGGTTTGAGGCCTTCCTCAGCCACCACCAACGCGTTGACTACCTCCCCGGTCCTCTGGTATATTTCCTGGAGTATGTTGATTGACGGTATGAAGCTTGGCTTACCCTTCCTGAGCCTGCCTAGGTAGAGGCCCGCTGAGTAGGGGGTGAGCCCTTGAGCGATTATCTTCTCCACTACCTTAGCTAGTTCCTCGCTTAGTACGAAGATCTCTGTGAATCTGCCCTCGCAGGAGAGTATGGTTGCTTCAGCGTACTCCCTCCTTAAGTACTCGCTTATGTGTGGTGGCAGGCTACCCGCGATTTCCTGCAGCGCTGTCTTCCTACACCTCACTTTAGCTCCATTAAGCATATGAAGAACCCCTCCATCCCGTGTACGTGCGGGTATGTCCTGCCGCAATACCTTATCCTCTCATCCACCCGTATGCCGTAGTACTCCGTCACCGGGGGAGATAGCTTCACAGGTGTTTCAAGGCTTAAGACCCTGACGTCGTCCCTCCCCTTAATTACCTCGTTCAGGACTAACTCGTTTTCTTCCGGCGCTATCGAGCACGTCGTGTAGAGTATCCTACCCCCTCCCTTAAGGGAGTCTAGAGCGCTCCTCAACAACTCCTTCTGTATTTCGTGGTGCTTCACGAGGTCTTCCAGAGAGGTTTTCGTTTTTCTTGAGGGGTCCAGCATTATTATTCCTTCCCCGGTGCACGGGGCGTCGAGCAGTGCTTTAGTGAAGGTTTTCCTGAATACCTTGCGGGCTTCCCGACCGTCCAGTCTGAGTAGCACTGTGTTCTTAACCCCGAGCCTCTCCACGTTATTCCTTAAGACCCCTAGCCTCCCCTCGTCAGGTTCTAGAGCTACTATGAGTCCTTTGTTCCTCATTATTTGAGCCATGTGCGTTGTTTTGCCTCCGGGTGCTGCGGCCATATCCAGTACCTCATCCCGCTCACCGGGTTTCAGGGTTATCGGAGGTATTAGTGATGCCTTACCTCTGTAGAGGTAGTATAGGCCTATCAGGTGCTCGTGTGTTGAGCCTAGCGAGGGTTTCTCAGGCTCTCTCAAGACCTCATAAGCCTCACTACACCACCCTACCCTCTCTAGGAGGAAGCCCAGCTTCTCAAGCCTCTCAATCAGTTCCCTGCAGTCAGCGAGCTTCAGCTTATTACACCTTATGGAGGGTCTCAACTCTTTCTCGAAGGCTTCCAGCAACTCCTCCACTTCCTTCAGGTCCCCAAGTATTTCTAGGTACCTACCCACCATGTACGGCCTGTACCCGTACCTCCTGGCAAGCTCCTTAACGTCCTCACCCAACCTAATCCTTTTCTTGAGGTATTGTAGCAGGTTCCTTGAAAACCACCCGTTAATAACTTAATACCCTAACGTATTAAATAATTGTTAGGGTTGGCCGTGGGCGAGTGCGTGAGAGCTCACTTAAGGATCTACGGCTTAGTTCAGGGGGTTTTCTTCAGGTCATCAATGCGTGAAGTAGCTTTAAGACTCGGGGTTACTGGGTGGGTACGTAACATGCCTGACGGAAGTGTTGAGGCATTGGTTGAGGGGGATCGGGAGAAGGTTGAGGAGTTGATTAAGTGGGCTTGGAGAGGCCCTCCCACGGCCGTGGTCGAGGACGTGAGGGTCGAATACTCTGAATGCACCAACGAATTCAAGACCTTCAGGATAAGGTATTGGTAGAACACACTAAGCACGAATAACCAAAGCATAAACCAAGCGGAGAACGCCGCGCACAGGCCTAGTCAACACCGCGCCAGCCAACACCCTAGAGGAAAGCGTCGACATCGGGCTGTTGGGAGCGGCGGGCATACACCCCCGCCCCATCAAACCCGTCTTCTACGGGTGCCCTCCCCCCTCCCGGGTCTCCCGGGAGGGAACGGCCGCCTCTTTTCGGGGAGAGCTTCCCGCTTAGATGCTTTCAGCGGTTAGCTCCCACGGCGTAGCTGCCCGGCATGCCCTGCCGGACAGCCGGTACACCATAGGCCGCGGCCTCCCGTTCCTTTCGTACTAGGGAGACCTTCCCCTCAGGCGGCCAACACCCCCCGTGGGTAGAGTCCGAGCTGTCTCACGACGCTCTAAACCCAGCTCACGTTCCCCTTTAATGGGCGGGCTTGGGGAGGGGGGAGCGGCGCCGAGAAGCGTGAGGATTTAATTAACACTTCTCTCTGTTTCTAGGCCATCTTACGTTCACGTACATATTTCAACCCAATGCATAGCGTGTCTTAAAATGCGCCCTCACCCCCTTAGCCCCACCCTTGGCGGCTGCTGCACCGCCAGGATGGGAAGAGCCGACATCGATGTAGCAAACCGCGGGGTCGATGGGGACTCTCGCCCGCGACGACCCTGTTATCCTCGGGGTAACTTTTCTGTCATGCCCGGCCCCCACTGAAGGGGGCACGAGCGTTCGCTAGGCCGCGGTTTCCCGACCAGACCCCTCACGATGCAGGGTCTGGTAAGGCCGGCTTTTGCCCTTGCACTCTACGGCGGAGTTCTGACCCACCTCTCGGCCCGTGGTAGCAGGATAAGATACTCCTACTAGCCACGGTGAGCCGACCTTTGGGCGCCCGTGTTACCTTTTCGCGGGCGTGCCGCCCCAGCCGAACCGCCCACCTGACGCTGTCCCCCGGGCTAACCCCGGGGTTAGACTCCCAGATCGCGGTAGGCGGTGTTTCACTTACGGCTCACCCGCTCCCGGAAGAGCGGGTTCATCGCCTCCCGCCTACACTACGCACCGCAACCCGGAAGCCAACGCCAGGCTGCGGTAAAGCTCCACGAGGTCTTCTCTCCCTACGGGGGGATGCCGGCCTGTGCACCGGCTCCGTGGGCTTCACGGGGACCCGGGCTGGGACAGTGGGGCCCTCGTTGATCCATTCATGCGCGCCGGAACTCTCGGTGGTGGGGTCCCAGGATATGTTTTTAACTCAAGGACTCCCACCATACCCGGCAAGGCATTTGGCTACCTTAAGAGGGTCAGAGTTACCCCCGGCCTTCAGCGGCGCTTCACCCGGTTGTACCCGGGCTTCACGTACCGCCAGTGGCCAGGATTCACCCCCCGTACTAACCCTTTCGGGCTAGCGGGGAGCTATGTTTTTATTAAACAGTCAGGACCCCCTAGTCACTGAGGCCCGCGGTTCCACGGGTTTTCCGCAGAACCGCAGGCACCCCTTCTCCCTAGGTTACGGGGCTAATTTGCCGAGTTCCCTAGCCCGGGTTAGACCCCACAGGCCTTGGGCTTCTCACCCAGGGGCACCTGTGTCGGTTCTCGGTACGGGCGCGGGGGATCGTTCCCGAACCCCTTTTCATGGGCGCCAAGGATCGGCCGAACCCCCTAACGGGGGCCATTCCCCCCTTCAGCCGGTTCTCACCATTACGGTACTCCCCGGCCTTCGGGTGGTTAGCCGGGGCGACTGCCCCGGTCGGCCTACCTCGACGCGTCAGGGTTCGGGCTTGCGTTGCCGCACCTACCCCCGCGGCACGGGAATATTAACCCGTTTCCCTTTCGGCGACTCCGGTTAGGGGCCGCCTTAGGACCGGCTAACCCTCAGCTGACGACCGTTGCTGAGGAACCCTGGCCCTTATGGCCGTGGGGATTCCCACCCCACTTTGCTGTTACTACCGCCGGGATCCGCACTCGGAGCGGGTCCACCGGACCTCACGGCCCGGCTTCTGCCCCACCCCGACGCCCTCCTACCGGATCACGACCTCAGTGAGGTCGTGCCCCGGGGTCTCGGCGGCCGGCTTAAGCCCCGACGTATTTTCGGGGCCCGCGGCCTCGGCGGGTGAGCTGTTACGCACTCCTTAGAGGATGGCTGCTGTTAGGCCCACCTTCCCGCTGTCTTAGGCCGCGGACGCCCTTTACGCTTGGCACTTAGCCGGCACTTAGGGGCCTTAACCCCGGTCTGGGTTGTTCCCCTCTCGGCCCCCAGGCTTACCCCGGGGAACCCCACTCCCGCCGTCTACGGTGGTCGCGGGTTCGGAGTTGGACTAGGGGTCCGGGGCCTTCCGGCCCACGGTGCCCCTAATCCGTAGCTCTACCCCGCGACCCACCTCGGGCGGGGCTGAGCTAAGACTCATGTCGGAGGGAACCAGCTATCACCGGGCTAGATTGGTCTTTTGCCCCTAGGCGGAGGTCATGGGAGCGAATTGCACGTCAGCACCCCTTCGGGCCTCCACCGGGGTTTCCCCCGGCTTCGCCCTACCCCCGCCTAGATCGCCCGGTTTCGGGTCTCACAGCAGTGACTCCGGGCCCTTGCAGACCCCGCCCCTCACGGGGATTGAACCCCGTTGCGGGCTTGTCGGTTTCCCTACGCCTCCGGGGTTAACCCCCTTAAGCTCGCCACTGCCGTGAACTCCCCGGCCCGTGTTTCAAGACGGACGGTGCGACCCCGGTCCACCCCCCTCGTACTCAACGGTCACCCGTTTTTCCTTCGGGGGGCTTCACTCCTTGCGAGCCGCACCGTGATTGGCCATCCGGTTTCAGGCTCTTTTCACCCCCCTCACGGGGTTCTTTTCAGCTTTCCCTCACGGTACTTAGTGCGCTATCGGTCTCGGGACGTATTTAGCCTTGGAGGTCAGTGACCCCCAGCTTCCCACGGCAAAACCAAGCCGTGGTACTCTAGCCCCCGGCAGGGGCCCCCACAGTTTCGCCTACGGGGCTATCACCCTCTGCGGCGGGGCTTTCCAGCCCACTTTGGCTACTGTGGGTCGGCCCCCCGGGCTCGAAGCCCAGCCGAGGGCTCGACAACACCACATCCCCGCCGACTCATCGCCGGCGGGTTTGGTTTGGGCTAACCCCCTTTCGGTCGCCCCTACTCAGGGGATCCCGATTGGTTTCTTCTCCTCCCCCTACTAAGATGTTTCCGTTCGGGGGGTTCCCGACCCCTGAATGGGGTCGCCGGGGGCTGTTAACCCCCGGCAGGAAGTCCCATTCGGGGATCCCGGGTTCGACGGCTGCTTGCGCCTCCCCCGGGCATATCGCAGCTTGCCGCGCCCTTCCTCGGCGCCCGAGCCGAGCCATCCACCGGACGGCTTGGCGTCGACGCCTCAGGGCGTTGGCTGGCGCAGTCTGTTGAGGCCTGTGCGCGGCGCTCATTCAAGAGTAGGTATCGCGCCGTCAGTCCGGGAGGGATCCCTCCCAGACCTCATGAAGGGGCCACCCAAACACTCACGTAAGCAACCACTCCAACCCGGGGAGCAAAGGAGGTGATCCAGCCGCACCTTCCGGTACGGCTACCTTGTTACGACTTCTCCCCCCTCGCGGAGGGAGGGTTCGACTCACCCTGCAGGAAACCCCGCAGAGCGAGCCTCACCCTCCCCCCACTCGGGTGGAGCGACGGGCGGTGTGTGCAAGGAGCAGGGACGTATTCACCGCGCGATGTTGACGCGCGGTTACTAGGGATTCCTCGTTCACGAGGACGAGTTACAGTCCTCGATCCCAACTACGGCGGGGTTTGAGGGATTGCCTCCCCCTTTCGGGTTCGGATCCCGCTGTCCCCGCCATTGTAGCCCGCGTGCAGCCCGGGGGTTTCCCGGCCGTGGTCCCGGGTAGGTAAGAAAGCGTAAGTAAAAATGCGATTCATTAAATAGGAGCTAACTTTTATTCTATCATCTTCTATCCTGGATAATCTTTCTTTATGAGCAGGGTTTTGTAGGTAGAGAGCTACAATTCACGCATTTCTATCTATGTGTATTTCGTATCCATCTTTTTTATCGGCTTTACTGGTAATTATACCGAGGCTATGCAGTACCTGTCGCATCCAATCTCTGAGCTCTCTACACTTTGTCTTTATTCCAATACGTAGGTAGTAGTATGTTTTTCCGTTGGCTTTCTTCTTGACTTGCTCTATCCAGCCATCTCCGTCTATGAATCCAACAATATACCATAAAGGATCGCATCTGATGGGAGGTTTTAGCAAATATGATTTTTTACCAGTTCTTACACCATTACTGAGCAGATAGCTGTAGAAATCCTTATCCCTCACCTCATCTTTATTTTCCATACACCCGCACTTCTATCGAAAAATACTGACGATATTTTGATATTGCTATTCCTAACAAACTCTACTAGCCAATCAATAAATCTCCTGTCTTTTTGAGCCAGTGCTATACATCCATTACTCTCAAGATGTCCATCTGCGGCAATTAAGCCACACAAATAAGACCAAGAGTCCAAGATAGGATCACCAAGTCTCAAACAACTCGCCCAGGAACCACGGCTTTCGGGGCCTCAGCGGGGCTCTCATGAGAGAAGCCCCTATGCTGACCTGCCGTGGCCCCCTCCTTCCTCCGCCTTAAACGGCGGCAGTCCCCCTAGTGTGCCCCAGTCCCGAAGGACTGGGTAGCAACTAGGGGCAGGGGTCTCGCTCGTTGCCGGACTTAACCGGACATTTCACAACACGAGCTCGCCCACGTCACGGCCCCTATTCTAAGAACACTATCAACTATGTGATCCCACTCCCACCTCACCAGAAATAACAATGAATTTGAGTATCGCGGAGGCCGTGATCGTGTCTGGCGACGGCCATGCACCTCCTCTCAGCGCGTCCGGCAAGGTCGTTAGCCTGGCCATCATCCTGCTGTCGCCCCCGGTAAGATTCCGGGCGTTGACTCCAATTGAGCCGCAGGCTCCACCCCTTGTGGTGCTCCCCCGCCAATTCCTTTAAGTTTGCTGGGTAGCGGGCGTGTAGAGATAATCATGGAGTAATACCAAGTAGATCTGAGAGTCTTTTCTCTTTAACGGGGTATGAAAACCCGATTTCATCTATAAACCTGAGTACGTCTTGCCGTCTATATATTTGAACCCTGTATACTCTCGATGAATACCTAGTGTACGTGTGTATACCTCTTTCACGTAGGTGCCTCGTTATGAAATCCACTACCTCTGAATATTCATAGGCAAAGTTTATTCTAACACACTTTCTGGGTTTCCAATACTCGATATATCCCTCCGCATCGTATAATCCCCTTATATATGGCTCTACTAGCCCTCCTCTTATCACACACGGAACTAGCTCCTTGCTAGTTAATCCATAGCTTTTAATTAGATTAACAAATTCAACGCTGTTTATCCATAGGCGATATCTATTCTCTCTCGGGTCTTTCTTTATGACGGCTCTAAATCCGAGGTCTGCTATTGTCGATGCCACTACTTCCAGGTTCTCTCTATACATGTCGCTGATTTCAACGAAGTATCTACCAACGTAGCCATCCCCCTGGATAATACCAAGCAACCATGCAATCTCGAGTCTAGACATACAAACCACCAAATGAGTATAAAACTCCTACACGCCCGCCACCTTTCAGCCCTCCGCCCCGGAGGAGGCAAATGCCCGCTCCGAGTTTGCGGCCGTACTCCCCAGGCGGCGGGCTTAACGGCTTCCCTGCGGCACTGGCCGGGCTCTCAACCCGTCCAACACC
>Ga0080004_1082056_pt1 | contig 82786 bp, 89 predicted proteins | sample WasSprMetagenome_FD_69207 | JGI IMG/M metagenome (GOLD analysis project Ga0080004, IMG submission 69207) | Sulfidic aquatic microbial communities from Washburn Spring, Yellowstone National Park, USA - WS (SPADES assembly) (version 2) | ecosystem: Environmental > Aquatic > Thermal springs > Hot...
CCTCATCCGAATCCGAGGTCTTTGGTCTTTTGCTATCACCTTACTGCCCATGCACCTGCCAACTAATTAATGTCCATCCTAAAATTATATAAGCCCATCTATTTCTAAACTGCTGATTACGGCGGTATGGATGCAAAGTCTCAAGTTTAGGGGCAAAACCATTATGGTTTTTCCCGGAGTTTACGCCCCTTCTGAGGATTCGTTCATGCTGGTAGATTCTGCGATCTCAAGAGCCTCCGGGCATATTCTGGACCTCTGCTGCGGCACAGGGATTGTGGGGCTCTGCCTAGCCGACCAGGCAGAGTCTGTGACGGCCGTGGATCTGAACCCATCGGCTGTGAAGAACACCCGCGAGAACTTCAGGCTGAACGGATGTTATGGCAAGTTATGCGCCGTTGTCGGAGACCTTTTTGGGCCTTTAAGGGGAAATTTGTATGATCTGATATTGATGAACCCGCCCTACCTCTTGGATTCAGACTGGGAGCCAAAAGATCTCTCTTGGAGTGGCGGAGAAAAGGGGAGGAAGGTCATTGACAGGTTTTTAAGAGAAGTTGGAAAGTACTTGAATGAGAGTGGAAGGGCGCTTTTTGTCCAGTCCACCCTCAATGGCGTTGATGAGAGTTTGGAGCTGATAGAGGATGAAGGACTTAAGGGGCGGGTTGTCAACAGGAGAGACTTTATGTTTGAGGGGGTAGTCGTGATAGAGATGGCATGGAGATGAGGGCTTCGAGGTGATTCTTACGCCGGCGCGCCTCTCCAAACAATTTGGGGCGCGGGAGATTCAGGCCAAAGAATGTTTCTGCAAATTAAGTGAAGGAGGGTTACAACAGTATTGTCGCTACACGGATCTAAGCTTGGTTTCATCTTTGGTTTGACACTCTCCACGGCTGAAGCCGGGAGATTCTTGCTTCTGGGGTGATCATCGGTCGGTTCTTCACTGCCCTTCTAGGCTCCCACCTCATACCATCCCGCCTCAGAAGCAATGGGTGTGCCACCACCCAGTTAATGCCACCTTTATGGAGGTAGCCTATATTTAATGGTTGTATCTCTGCTCGAACCCACCCCGCCCAGTTCAGTCCGGAGCCTTATTCGAGCTTTCGGACATCCGGACCACATCCAAAAAAGTACTAATAATTATAAGAAATATAAATCTAGTGGCGATTCATCCAACGGTTAAAACCGTAGGCTTTCTCGCCGAGCTTTGGTGTAAAAGGTCCTAAATTGTGACTTAGGGAGGGCGGGGGCAATCAGAAAGACTAAAATACTTATTCTGCTACATGCTCATGGAAAAATTGGGTGAAATATATGCCAGAACGTCCAGGTCACTGCTACCGTTACTTTGATACCCCTGCTTACACCAGGAAGGAGTATATCAGGGGGATACCGGGTCTAAAGATCACTAAGTTCGACTTCGGAAATCCGAAGGGCAACTTTCCAGTAAAACTGACTCTGGTCCCATTGGAGGCGGGGCAGGTCAGGCACAATGCCCTTGAGGCTGCGAGGGTTATCGTAACAAAACGCTTGTCGACTGAGCTTGGTGAGACAGGCTATTATCTAAAGGTGAGGGTTTACCCGCACCACGTGTTAAGGGAGAACAAAATGATGGCCTTTGCTGGAGCAGACCGACTTCAGGATGGAATGAGAAAATCTTTTGGAAAGCCTGCTGGTACGGCCGCAAGGTTGAAAGCCCTGCAACCCATTATGGACCTCTACGTGCCAGAGGACAAGAAGGATGTGGCGAAGGCTGCCCTCGAGTTGGCAAAATCCAAGATCCCTATGCCCACTAGGATTATTGAGGGCAGCTGAGGATTAGCGCCCGTAATGCCTGACAAAAAGTGCACTATGCACTAGGCATTTATAAGTTGAGGGCGCCTCTATTTTTATTGAATGAGAAGCATGTAGCAGGGGTACTATTTTGTCAAATGCGACGCCCTACGACTTGGAGAATGAGAAGATCATTAGTGAGATAAAGTCGAGAGGCGTAAAGACTGTAATAATCCAGGCACCAGATGGGTTGAAGGCGCACCTAAAGGATCTTTGGATGGAGTTGTCCTCTGCGGGCATCACAGTCTACATATCGGCAGACCCCTGCTATGGTGGATGCGATCTTGCTGACGGTATCGGCAGAAAATTGGGTGCAGAGATGCTGATACATATCGGTCACAATAAGTTTGTTAGGACGGAAGAGGAGATACCCACGCTCTACATTCCTGCATCTTACATAGCAGATCTGAGCGAGCTCGTCATAAGGAGCGTGGAATTTCTGAGGGGCAGGGGGGTGAAAAGGGTCGGTCTTGTAGCAAGCTTGCAGCACGTCCATGGCCTGAGAAATTTTGTTGAAGGGCTCAGGTCAAATGGTTTCGAGGTGGTGGTTGACGATGCTACTGGAGGGGTGGTGCTCGGATGTAATGTTGAAGCGGCGAAGAGGATCGCAGGTTCGGTGGATGTTATTTTGCATGTTGGTGGAGGGGATTTCCACGCGCTTGGGGTCGCCCTATCCGTAGAGACACCAGTGTACATTGCAGACCCATACAGGGGAGAGATAAGGGACGTTGAGAGGCTGAAAAGAAAAATACTGGCTAGACGGTGGTGGGCGATCCAAGAAGCGAGGAGGGCTCAGATATTCGGAGTGGTTGTGGTGGCAAAGGGAGGGCAATTCAACAGGGATCTTGCCCTTCTCATCAAAAGAGAGCTGGAGGCAAGAGGGAGAAAGGCATTGATGGTGGTCGCCGAGGAGGTAAACTGGGAGCGGCTCTCCAGCCTCACCTTTGTTGATTCTTTCATAATAACAGGATGTCCAAGAATTTCCTTAGATAACCAGGAGATCTTCGGAAAACCGGTGATCAATGCAGAAGATTTCAAGGAACTCTTGAAGGTGATAGAGGGTTGATCTCCTCCAAGGTAGAACTTGAGAGGAGGTTGGAGGAGGTAGGGTCTTTCAAGAGACCAAAATTGATCTTTGAGCAATATAGGCTACCAGCTCCGGTCGCCGCTGAGATATTGTGGTATGTGCATCTCCGCCACGACGACATCGTTGGAAGAACTGTCGCTGACCTTGGGTGCGGGACAGGGATACTGGCGCTCGGGGCGGCTCTTTTGGGCGCGGAGTACGTGGTAGGACTAGATATCGACCCTACCGCAGTGAGTGATGCAAGGAAAACCGCAATGAAGTTAGGGATGGGTTTTAAGGTAGACTTTTTGGTCGGGGATGTGAAGTTCCCCGGGCTCAAGGCGGACGTTGTAATACAGAATCCCCCGTTCGGTGTGAGGAGGAGGGAGGCTGACAGGGCTTTTATCATTGCAGGGTTGTCTATCGCGCCAAAGGTTTATTCACTCCACAAGGGAGGGGAGGGCGTACGTAGGTTTATATCCAAGTTTGTGGGAGATGTTGGAGGTAAGGTTGATGAGGTCCTTCCGTTAAAGATAAAACTGCCTCCCACTTATCACTTCCATAGGAAGAGGTTCTACCTCTTTGAGGCAGATCTTTACAGGATAGTGAGGGTAAAGCAATGAATGAAAGAAAGACGCGGGTTGCAGTCCCAGGAGAAAAGCTCGGGGTTGAGGAGGAGTTCATCCCGGGAGAAGGAGTTTATGTTGAAGGGGGCGGGCTCTATTCTTCAACCCTAGGGGCGCTAATCATCGATGCGAATAGCAGGAAGGTCGGGGTTAGCCCCTACACCAAGTTAGCAGTGCCCGAGATTGGGGACATTGTCGAGGGGGTAGTGGTAGGTCCGATGAGGGAGGATTCCACGGTAGTTGAGATCCTCAGGATAAGGGGAAAGAGGAGTTTGAAAGGGGTATTCACGGGCATACTTCACGTCTCACAAGCGGCAAGAAGTTATGTTGACACCATTTTCGATGCCGTTGGGCTGAACGACTGGGTCCTAGCAAAGGTGGTTACAGATTGGCCACCCTACCAGTTATCCACAGCAGACGAGGAGCTTGGCGTCATCTATGCAACTTGTCCCAAATGCGGCGACGAGCTGATCTTGAAGAGGGGGAGGCTCTTCTGTACCAGGGATAAGACCTTTGAGAGGAGGAAGGTCTCGATTCATTATTTGTTAAAGGAGGGATCTTATGTCAGTAAAGATAGTAAAAGAGGATAACTGCAGGCTTGAGCTGGAGCTGAAGGACGAGGACCACACCATGGGTAATCTGCTAAGGACAACGCTACTTCTGGATAAACATGTGAAGCAGGCGGGATATCAGATCATTCACCCACTCACAGGCGGGATAAAGCTAGTGGTTTACACCGATGGAGAAGAGAAGCCAAGGGAAGCCATTCTCAAAGCTCTTGCTAAGATCGAAGAGGACGCGAAGGAGTTAAAGGGAAAACTCAACGGCCTCCTCAAGTAGAGGAGAGCTTCTTGAGCGTGTTAAAAGCGATTGCCAAGAATAAGGATTGGGCTAGACTTGGGGACTCTTTTGTAAACCTGGCTTATTCCATGGCTAAGACAAAGGCAGTTGGCAGACCGGTTGGTGAAAGGGTTCCAGACAAAGTCCTCTCAAAGGCACTTGAAATCTCAAGGACCATAGACGTGAGGAGGATGACTGCTGGTGAGAAGGGAGATGTAGTCGAGGCCATATTGGCGTATGCTTGGTCAAACCATTTAATATCTTTAGAAGAGGCGGCTGAGACTCTGTTTGTCAGGGTGGCAGCGATTAATTTCGAGAGCAGGTCTTGTGAAACCGAGGGCGCCGCCAGGGCTTTTTCAGACCTTCTGAGGTTGGCAGTCAAGAGGATTAGGGACGGGGGGCTAGAGGGGGGCGAAACGGACGAAGAGGGAGACTAGAAAGGCTTATGTTGATTATATACCAGAGGGCGGAGGTATAACGGTGCTATTTGTATTCAGGGGCGGATGGATAGACGCGATTGCAATGAAGAGAGGGGTCAAGGACCTTGAAGACCTAGTTGAATGGCTTAGGGATACCGGGTATTTTGAGGAGATCTCAGGTATAGCGTTTGGCGAGGGCTTTAGGGGCGCGATTGGCGAAAAAATGAACGAAAAATGTTTGGGAATACCACTAATGAGCGTATCCCCCCGGAATAGGAGAGATGCAGAGGTTGTGATAGAGGGAGTTAGGAAGTGGTTAGGTCAGGAAGTGGAGGCAGAGACCGATAAGTTAAAATCGTCGACAAAGGTTTGATGGGCGGGGAATCTCTTTGAAGTTCTGCCCTAACTGCAATAGCGTTCTCCTCCCAGATAGGAAGAGGAAGGTCCTTGTCTGCAAAAAATGCGGCTATGAAGATGCTAGTGAGTGCGGGGAGCAGAGGTTTAAGGAATCAATTAACCCTCAAAAGGAGACTGTGATTGTAAAGCATTCCGACAAGTCTGAGGACAGGGTTTTGCCTGTGACAAAGGCAGAGTGCAGGCGGTGCGGAAACACGGAGGCGTTTTATTGGATGATGCAGACTAGGAGGGCTGACGAGGCGCCAACAAGGTTTTACAGATGCACCAAATGCGGTCACACCTGGAGAGAGTATGAGTGAACAGCTTATGCGGTCAAGAAGTAGTAGATCTTAAGTATTCGGATTTATTATAAAGGGTACCGGAGGTTGTTTTATGTTCAAAGCAGTGCTTGCAGACAGCAAGATTTGGAGGAATATTATAGAGTCTATTTCAACACTTGTTGAGGAGGGAGTTTTCATCGCCGACCCGACAGGGATCAGGTTGAGGGCGATGGACCCCTCGAGAGTGGCCATGGTAGATATGGAACTGCCAAAAACATCATTTGATTCATACGAGTGCACCGAGGAGGTCCCCATTGGGGTAAATTTTGATGACATGAAGAATATAATGAAGAGAACAGGAGGAAATGAGAAGCTCGAGTTGGAGAAGCTTGAGAAGGAGGCGAGGCTGAAGATAAGGTTTAAGGGAAAAACCTCGAGGACTTTTTCACTGCCCCTACTTGACTTAGGTAAGGAGGAACTCTCAGTCCCCAGGATCTCGTTCCTTGCTACAGTCAAGCTTCCAGCCTCAACGCTTATGGATGCCATCAAAGACGCAGAAGTGGTGAGTGACTTTGTTAAGATCACGGCAGAAGACGAGAGGTTAAGGGTAACCGCAAGCGGCGACAGAGGAGAGGTGGAGGTGGAGATAACAAAGGATAGCGGGGAGCTCCTCTCGATCGAACTTAAAGAGAGCGCACATGCGCTATATAGTCTTACATATCTAAGTAAGATGATGGTAGCATCCGACCTCTCAGACATAGCGATACTCATGTTCTCTACGGACATGCCGCTTAGGCTGGATTTTAACCTGCCAAACGGCGGGAGGATCGTGTATTATCTGGCTCCTCGAATGGAAGCAGAGTAGAGGAACCTTTAACAATTTTTTCCTCGTCTTTATTGGATGAGAGAGATGCTAACAATAGAGGATTTGGCAAAATACCCTTTTTTGAAAAGAGCTTCTTCTTTTGTGGAGAGTTACGGCCTCACATTCCAAGATTTAGCCAGTGATGAGTACGACTATGTGGTGCAAAGGGCGGTCGAGAGGGTCAGGCGCGGAATCGAGGGCAAGTGGGCAGAGTTAAACGTTGTTGACCCAGAGGCAGAGATCTTGGCATACCCACTTTCGCTCGCATTCGTTTACGGGCTGAAATCAGGGTGGGTTGTAAGGAGGTTCGCCAACTCGGAGCAGAAGAGGTGCTTCGAGCTCCTGAAGGGCGAGGAGAAGGAGAAGATCGCAGAGGTTGGAAGGGACGGTTTTGATTGGGACTTAGAGGGCACCGAACTCGTGGTTAGTGGGGCTTTTTATGACTTCAGCCTCCCGGTAGAGAACTACCTTGAGGTAGCACCGAGCTTTCATTCTCCAGATTGGAAACTCGTGAATAGGCACGTAACCGGTGGGAGGGTCTATCTAAAGCAGGTTGAAGTAGCTAGACTGCTCTCTGAGGCTTTAAAGCTGAAGATCCTGAGGAAGGCAGAGGAGGAGGAGATCAAGAAGTTCCAGATGCCAGAAAAGCTCCTGTCTAAATTGGAGGGCCTTGAAAAGTTAGTGAAAAATGCCAAAAGATACGACGAGGATGCGATGGCGGAGTTTGTTGAAGAGGCCAAGCCCCCTTGCATCGTCGCGCTCCTGAAGGACCTGGCGGCCGGAAAGAGCCTTTCACACATGGCGAGATTCACAGTTACCACTTTTCTCATCAATACCGGGGAGAGCGTTGAAAACGTCCTAAAGTATTTCACCAACGTTGCGGACTTCGACGAGGGAAAGGCAAGGTACCAAGTAGAGCACATAGCGGGGCTGATAGGGTCAAAGACGAAATATCTGCCGCCAAAGTGCGACGTTTTGAGGTCCTTTGGGCTATGCGTGGGTGAGGACGCCTACTGCAAGAGAGTGAGGCACCCCCTACAATATTATAAGATGAAGGCTAGGGAGATAAAGAGAAAGAAGGGGCGGGAGAAGAGTGAATAAAGAGGTTGCCAGGGCGTTCAAGGAGTACTACCAAACATTGGACGTCAACGAACTGGTCGTAAAGGACCTCCAGGAGAGGGAGATAGCATTAATACCTCTTGGGCACGAGACGATGATAAGGCATATGAGCTTTCCGGACACAGTTGCCCTGAAGGAATACCTTGAGGACCACATTCCCGCCCATTTATATTACTCATCTGCGTATTACAGGGACCCCCAAGCCTCAGACATGAATAAAAAGGGATGGAAGGGGGCAGATCTCATATTTGATGTGGATGCGGACCACATACCTACGCCCTGCAAGGCAGATCATGACACATGGACCTGTTTAGACTGCATGGCTAAGGGAACCGGGTTTCCTCCTGAGACTTGCCCTAGATGCGGCATGAAGAGGATTGAGACGACCACCTGGGTCTGCGACATGTGCCTTGAGGTTGCTAAAGAAGAGGTATTCAAGCTGATCGACGAGTACCTCATCCCGGACTTCGGAGTGAGCCTCAAGGAAGTGGAGGTCTGCTTCTCAGGGCATAGGGGGTATCACTTGCATGTCCAGACGGACGATGTTAAGGGGCTCACCTCAGATGGAAGGAGGGAGATAGCCGACTATGTGAGGGGGGTTGGGCTTGATCCTAGGCACCAAGGATTCAGGATTATGAAGGACGGGTCAATAACAGGACCAGACCTCAGGGATGGTGGATGGAGGGGAAGGTTTGCAAAGTCCGTTTACGCATATCTGAGTAGATGTACCCTGGAGGAACTCAGGGCAGTGGTGGGTTCGGATGATGTTGCCAACATCATTGTGAGAAATAGGGAGAGGTTGTTGAGGGGGATAATGGCCAACCCCCCATCTTGGATGGGTTTGAGGGGGGTAGAACTTGGCAGGACCATAAGGATAGCCAAGGCTGCTGTGAGGGACCTCCTCTGCAACATTGACGAAAGGGTAACGATAGACGTCAAGAGGCTAATAAGGTACCCCAACTCCCTACACGGCAAGTCAGGACTTAAAGCCGCAAGGGTCTCATACAGCGATCTGGAGGCCTTTGACCCGCTGAAGGATGCCGTCGTATTTAAGTCTGGCAGTATAAAAGTATATGTTAAAGAGGCTCCGCGAGTAAGGATAGGGGATTACGAGGTGGGACCAGTGAAGGATGTCCAGCTGGAAGTTCCTGAGGGTCTCGGGATATACTTACTCTGTAAGGGTGCAGCTGAGTTGAGGGAATGATTTTATGTACAAAAAGATCCTCGAGTTCCTAATTAATGAGAGGGAGCAGAGGGATCTTCAGAGGCCTCCGCCCGAGTTCATGAGTCAGGTTGAGGCTTATCTCGAGGGTCTGAGCAAGGAGGAGAACGCTCTTCCAGAAAGATTGAGGGAGGCTGAAAAAGAGCGGATCAAGTGGATGCTGGAGAGGATAAGACTTCTAAGGAGGGAGAAGATCTGCAAGAGGGTTTTGGAGGGAGGGTCTTTAGAGGGGGCACTATTTGAAGAAGAGTTGGCTCTGCTTGGATCCGCGAGGAAAGAGGGCAAGGAAGAGGGTGCGAAAAAGATATTAGTTAGGGTGCTCCGAGATGTTCCGTCATTCGTAGGGGCAGATATGAGGACGTATGGCCCCTACAAAGCGGAGGATGTGGTGCTGTTACCAGCACAGAATGCGGAGGCGCTGATAAATAGAGGAATAGCTATGATGATACAAAGGAAGGTGTAACGAAATGAAAGTCCCGAAGGAGATAAATACATACTGTCCAAGGTGCAAGACGCACACAGCCCACACAGTTACCCTTTACAAGAAGGGAAAGGAGAGGAGGCTTGCGGAGGGCACTAGGAGATACGAGAGGAAAAAGAAGGGTTACGGCAGCTCAAGAAAGCCAGTCCAAAAGAGAACGGCCAAGACCACAAAGAAGATGAGCCTGAAGCTAAAGTGCAAGAAGTGCGGTTATCAGAATCAGCGAAGAGGGATAAGACTAAAGAAGCTCGAGGTTGTTTGAGGTGTTTTGATTGAAGAGAAAAGAGATACTGACGCCCGTTCCCAGGAGCAAGTTCCTCAGAGTACAATGTCCTGACTGCGGAAATGAACAGACGGTTTTTTCAAATGTGGCCACAAGAGTCAAATGCAACATCTGCGGGCGAGATCTGGCTCTGCCTACAGGGGGAAAGAGCAGGATCCTCTCCGATAAGGTCAAAGAGATTGGATGAGCTACCCAAGGCTAAAGTCTGCGGAATCCCCGCTCATAATGTTAAATTGAACCTTTTCCCAGTGGAAGGCTTCCCGCCGAAAAGTTCGCCCCAGAGTATTTCTAACCTGCAGCCCAATCACTTTTAGAACGGCTACTGTTTGTCATCTTCGGCAGGGTGGAACCTGTTTAATGCGTTGCGCCCACATTTTCTTCCATTTTTGTACCGCAATCTCAGGGCAAAGCTACCCATTTATATACGCGCTTATTTTTATTATTCGTTAAAATGGTGATCAAAGATGGGGCTCAGGAAGAGGGAATACCCAGATGTAGGGGAGTTCGTTATAGGAACTGCCGTCAAGATACAGGATCATGGGGCTTATGTAAATCTTGACGAGTTTAACAAGACTGGCTACATACCCATTGGTGAGATCGCATCCACATGGGTCAAGAATATTAGAGACTATATTAAAGAGGGGCAGAAGGTAGTTTTGAAGGTCATCCGTGTTGATGAGAAGAAGGGGCACATAGACCTTTCGCTCAAAAAAGTTACTGAGAGGGAGAAGAAGGAGAAGCTCATACAATGGAAGAGGTCAAAGAGGGCGGAAAAGATACTGGAAGAGGTCGCCGCTTCGCTCAAGAAGGACTTCTCAGAGGCTGTGGAAAAGGTAGGCATCCCGCTGGAAGATCAGTTTGGTGACCTCTATACAGCTATGGAGGCAGCTGTGGCAGAGGGGTATCAGGTATTAACGGACGTGGGCATCCCAGAATCATGGGCGAAGGCAATTCAGGAGGCGGCAAAAGAGCATATTGAGCCTCCGATGGTTCATGTGGCTGGAGTTCTCCAGCTAAACTCAACGAAGCCCAGGGGAATAGAGGATATAAAGAGGGCTTTATTGGAAGGCGAGGAGAAGGCACGCAGCAAAGGAGGTAAGCTTGAGATAACCTATTTGGGCGCACCCAGGTATAGGATAGAAGTCACTGCCAAAGACTATCGAACCGCAGAAGAGATCATCAAGGAGACTGCTGAGACGATCATCGAGAGGATCACCGAGGCGGGAGGGTCTGGCACTTTCTCAAGGTGATTTTATGAAAGGGATGATCAAGAAATGTAGCGTGTGTGGAGAGTATACCCTAAGAGAGGAGAAGTGCCCGTACTGTGGAGGGGCGCTTAAGAATCCGCATCCCGCAAGGTTCTCGCCTGAAGACAAATACAGCAAGTACAGACTGACGCTTACCCTCTCCGCCAGAAAAGAAAAGATTGAGAGGTAATTATAAAAGCCAACCATTTAGGGAGTTTGCCTCAAGATCTATCTACATCCGGAGAGGATCAGATTAGAACTTAAAATAGAACTTAATTTTCATGGGCGATGTTTCACACTCTGGTACGGCAATTCGGAGCAAACTGAGCGTCTTTACCATTTTTGTCATGTTGTGGGGTAGTTGACCTTGTAGATCAACACCCACCAGTGATTGGAATGGTAAACCAGTTCGAAGTGCTGTGGAGCGGTTATGTTCAGTTTTAGCACAGAGCTGTACCCATCTCTAAACGGGTAGAAGAGGAGCTGGTACAAGAGAGTCTCGGAGGCTTTTGGTCCAGCCGGCAGCGGGTAGTTTATCGTAGATGTCCCGGTACTCAGAGGCACACCCTTGATGTAATCGGATGTGTTATATCCAGCAATGGCCATCATTGCCGTGGACTTCTCGAAGTCCCCGATGACTGACCATGGTGGCAGCCCTATGAGAGGATTTGTTGATACAAAGATCCAAGGCTCGTATACGACCACATAATCCACCTTCATCTTTCTAAATACCTCTAGGGCATACGTCTCGTTGTTCAAGAAAGCCTCGGCGATCAGTTTTATCTGGGTCCCATTTGATGTCGAGTTGTCGGCTATTACTGATTTGTTTGCTACTACGTTTATCCAGTAACCATAATCCCACCAACACCCGACTATGCTCTCTGGAGGGATGTTGGTGCGCATCCATTCCAAGGCATCCAACCAGTCATCAATCTTTGCGGCATAGCCAGTGGAGGATGACACGATCATGGCAGGTCTGTTTGCAGCCCTCAGATTTGTGTATATTAGAGGGGTTGTGCCTGCCACTACTATCGCAATCACAATGATGCCGTAGACTCTCCCTAGCTGGCGCGCGCGGGTTTTTTTGTCCCCCTCAACCTTCTTGGTTAAAGAGAGAGAGACGTTGCTAAAGAGATTAGTGAGTGCCAAGCCGCTGAGGATGGCCAGGGCAGGTGCAACAACTATCAACAGCCGCACGTAATTCCCTGCGCCCCAAAGGGCCATCAACGCGAAGAGCACGATGAATATGTCCTTGTACTTCATTCGCCTGAGGGCAAAGTATACACCTACCGGTGCCAAGATCACTAGGATGTGGTAATTCGTGAAGAAGGTCGACCAGGTGGCAGGGAACTGCTCGCCGACGGTCCCGACTATTGGAGCGCTCGCACGTGAGAATGGGTTGACGAAGAATAGGAATTTCCCTGCTATGGGACCCAGCGCGCCACTCAGCGTAATAGCGCCGGCGACCACGAGTATTCCAATGACTGCCCCAATGGAGGCTTTCCTTCGCATGTCCTTGTCTTGGATGAACGATGTTGCAGACATAACAACACATATTGTGAACGCAGTCATGGGAACAACAGTATAGGGGGAGATAGCCTCATTTACACCGATGTTCGGGGCAAGTGCCATTCCCAACATTGTTATTGACGAAACGACTGTAACGGCTATTGAGAGCTGCTTGCTCCACCTTCCTGTCAAGACTAGTATTATGGAGTATAGTGCCAATAGGTTTAGCGGATAGAGGTAGGCACCCCAACAGAGTGCCATGTAGGCGAGTGCCAGACCGGATATTATCGAATAGGGGATTGTCCTTTTTTTAAGCGCTTTCATGAAGAATATCAGTGCTATTAGCATCCCAAGTAGTCCAGTTGCCTCTGTATCGAAGAAGCCGAGGCTGGTACGTTGTATGGAGGTTGGGTCAATAGCAAATATGAAGGATGCAAGGAGGCCTACACCTCGACTTACTAGCTCCTTTCCTAGGAGGAAGACCAAGAAGGTAAGTATGCCGCCGGAAACGACGGGAAAGAAGGCTAAGGCTTCGTAAAGGGTAATGTTAAAACCAAGAGATTTTAGCAAGAGGTAGAACGCTGCGCCTGTGAATGGGACGCCCATTTGTGCCTGTGAAGGGACGTCAGTCCCCCAAGGTGCCCACCTTGTTGGGTCGAACCAAGAGAACCAAGCGGTAAAGCCGTTTTCGACCACATACTTTGCACCCTTGTATTGGATGTAGGGGTCGAACTCGTCCAGGTACACCCCCCACTGAATCGGGAGGAGACGGATAGCCACGGATAGGGCGATTATGGATACGAGTGTGGCATAAATAAGAACGTCAGTCTTTGTGATGCTCGTCCGCGATGGCAAACTTATGCGCATAATTGTACCTCTACAAGACAGAATTCTTTCTGAAGAGAAACATTTAAACCCTATGGTTGAATTAGGAAACTTTAATGTCGGACCTTAACGATAATGCTGGTGATGACACATGAGTGTGATCGGTGAGATCCCAAAGGAATATGATGCCAAAAGTTTTGAGAAGGAGATATTCGAGTTCTGGGAGAAGGAGAGAGTCCCAGAAAAAGCGAGACTAAAGGGTAATGAGAAGTTTTACTTTCTTGACGGCCCGCCTTATGTGACAAACCCTATTCATGTTGGTACGGCTTGGAATAAATCCCTAAAGGACGCATATATAAGGTACTTCAAGATGAGGGGCTACCTTGTGAGGGACCAGCCCGGGTTCGATATGCACGGGCTACCGATCGAGGTCATGGTCGAAAAGAGGCTGGGCATAAAGACAAAAAAAGAGATCGAGGCGCTGGGGATAGAGAATTTTGTTAACGCTTGCAAGAATTTTGCGCTGGAAAACCTGAAGGTGGCGACCTCCCAGTTCCAAAATCTTGGTGTCTGGATGGATTGGGAGAGACCTTACAGGACGCTGGATAACAGCTACATCGAGTCGGTCTGGTGGCTCATAAAGAGGGCGAATGAGAGGGGGTTGTTGGAAAAAGGAAATAAAATAGTCCATTGGTGCCCAAGATGCGAGACTGTACTGGCGGGCTACGAGGCGACAGACGAATACAGAGAGATAGAAGACGATTCGATTTATGTGAAGTTCAGGATCGAAGGGAGGGAAAAGGATTACATCGTGATATGGACGACCACACCATGGACCTTGCCCGCAAACGTGGCGGTCATGGTGAACCCAGATTTCATGTACGCCAAGGTAAAGGTCGGGGACGAGACATACATAGTAGCGGAAGACAGGATATCGGCGGTGTTCGGGGAAGAGAAGTACGAAGTCGTGGAGAGGGTCCCGGGGAGCAAATTAAGCGGTCTTAGGTATGTCCCCCCACTCCTTGATGAGGTCCCCAAGCAAAAAGAACTCTCCCCGGCGCACTTCGTCGTCCTCAGCGACCTATACGTTTCTCTTGAAGAGGGCACAGGGTGTGTGCACACCGCCCCCGGGCATGGTGAAGAGGATCACGAAGTGGGCGAGATCTACGGGCTGCCAGACTTCTGCCCAGTAGACGAGAGGGGAAGGTTCACCGCGGATGGCGGAAAATATGCCGGCAAGGACGTGAGAGAATCCAACAGGGAGATAATTGAGGACCTCAAGAGGAAAGGACTGCTACTTAAGATGGAGAGGACGAGGCACAGGTACCCGCACTGCTGGAGGTGCAAGACTCCACTAATACTGAGGATTGCCCAGCAGTGGTTCATAAAAGTCACTGAGATAAAGGAGCGGATGCTTGAAGAGAACGAAAAAGTTGACTGGGTGCCCGAGTGGGCAGGCAAGGCAAGGTTTGGGAACTGGATAAAGAACGCAAAGGACTGGGTCATTTCGAGGCAAAGGTATTGGGGGGTCCCGCTGCCGATATGGGTCTGCAGCAAGTGCGGAAGGTACGAGGTTATAGGTTCGCTCGCGGAACTCAAGGAGAAGGCGCTCAGCGAAATTGGGGAGATCGACCTTCACAGACCTTGGGTGGACTACATAAAGATGAGGTGCACGTGTGGGCATGAGATGGAAAGGGTGAGCGATGTCGCAGACGTATGGATGGATTCAGGCTCCGCTTCATTCGCTTCGCTCCATTACCCATCTGAGCCGAAGGAGTGGGAGAAGTGGTGGCCGGTGGACATGATACTGGAAGGTCACGACCAGACGAGGGGCTGGTTCTACACCTTGATGGTTTGTGGGATAATAGCGTTTGACTCCGTACCTTACAAGAGGGTTTTGATGCACGGGTTCACGATAGACCAAGACGGGAGGGCGATGCACAAGTCACTCGGGAATGTTGTGTATCCCGAGGAGGTTATAGAGAAATATGGAAGGGACACGTTAAGGTGGTATGAGCTAGGGTGCACTACATGGGAAGATCTGAAATTCACTTGGAAGAGTGTGGAGGAGACGTCGAGGTTCATGGGAATACTTTGGAGCACCTATTACTTTGCGAGCCTATACATGAGCCTTGACAAGTTTTCTCCCGAGAAGTACAGCATTGATAAGGTCTCTGGTTGGCTCAAGGACGAAGACAGGTGGGTTCTTTCGAGGCTGGAGCGCCTCATAAAGAGCGTGACCGAGTCGATGAATGGGCTACGAGTGTTTGAGGCTGTCAGAGAACTGGAGTACTTCATGAAGGAGGAGTTGAGCAGATGGTACATTAAGCTCATCAGGAAGAGGACTTGGACCGAGACCGAGGACCCTGAGAAGATAGCAGCCTACGCAACGCTCTACGAGGTTTTGTTCAGGTATCTCAAGATGATCGCGCCAATAGCGCCCTTCGTCTCAGAGAAGATATACCAAGGCATGTTCAGAAGACCCGAGATGCCGATAAGTGTGCATATGCTCGAGTGGCCATCTTTTGATGGGAAGTGGCGCGACGCCGAACTCGAAGGCGAGATGGAGATAGTTAAGGAGATCATAGAGGCTTCTTATAGCGCGAGGCAAGCAGCCAGAATAAAGACTAGGCAACCCTTGATGAGGCTGATGGTGGTCTCCAGAGAAGAATCCGTCATAAGGGCGGTCTCAAGACTAAAGAGGATAGTTCTCGACCAAGCTAATGTGAAAGAGGTCGAGGTCATATCGCCAGAAGAAGAGGAAAAGATGAAGGAGATCAAGCTAGTAGCCACTCCATCAGTCATAGGACCAATTTTTAGAGGGAAGACAAAGATTGTGGCTGAGAAGATAGAGGCAATGGATGGTAAGGAGGTTTTGAGAAGTCTGAGAGAGGGCAAAACGGTGATTTTCGAGGTCGATGGCGAAAGGTTTGAGCTCAAGAAAGAATACGTGACGATTCAAGAGAGTGTGCCAGAGAATTACAAGGGAGCGAGTTGCAGGTTTGGCATGGTCTACATTGACACGACGAAAGACAAGGATTTGATAGCTGAGGGACTGATGAGAGACGTCATCAGAAGGATCCAGGAGATGAGGAAGAGGGCAGCCCTGAAGGTGGATGCCTACATCAAAGTTTGGATAGGCGTACCCTCTGAAGAGGTTAAAGAGCTGATAAAGGGCAAAGCGAGGGAGATCTCCACAGAGGTCAGGGCAAAGGAGATGCATGTGGACTTAGGAAGAATAGAAAAGGGATCATTCAGAGACGAGTGGCAGATAGACGGGGAGGAGTTCTTCATAGGCATAGAAGAGGAATAGCGTCAACTGCCAGACCGCTGTGAAGGGTAGAAAGGGGGAGGGCAGCTTGAGGAAGGTGGGATTCATTGTGAACCCAATAGCAGGCATGGGAGGGGCAGTGGGACTGAAGGGTACCGATGGAGAAGAGATCTTGGAGAAGGCAATTAAACTGGGCGCAGAGAGGGTTTCGCTGAGGCGGGCGGAGGAGTTTTTGAGGGCGCTAGGGGCAGTCTCACAGGCAATAGAATTCTGGACCTGCCCGGAGAGCATGGGGGAGGAGGCGTTTTTAAGGGCGGGGGTCAGGTGCACGGTGATCCCAGGGAGAAGAGGTAAGACGGGGGCAGAGGACACTAAGCAGGCTGCGAGATATATGCTCGAGCAGAACCTAGACATAATAGTCTTTTGTGGAGGAGACGGGACCGCAAGAGACATCTTAGATTCGGTTGATATGAAGATCCCTGTGCTGGGGGTTCCTTCTGGTGTAAAGATGCAGAGCGGGGTGTTTGCGGTCACGCCCAAGGCGGCTGCCGAGCTGCTAATAAAATACCTCTGGGACGAGGTGCCACTAAAGGAGGCAGAGGTAGCTGATGTTGACGAAGAGGCTTTTAGGGAAGGAAGGCTCTCCGCAAGACTTTACGGATACCTGCTGACACCATATGAGCCGGAGTATCTACAAGGAATGAAGGCCCCAACGCCAGTAAGAGACGACGTGGAAGAAAACAAGGAGGCCCTTGCGAGATGGGTTGTAGACAACATGCAGGATGGCGTTATATACATACTCGGGCCGGGATCCACGGTCAAGACAATCATGGAGACCCTAGGACTCGAGGGGACGCTCCTAGGGGTTGACCTAGTTGCCAACAAGAAATTGATAGGGAGAGATGTGGGTGAGAGGGAGATACTTGAAGCGATAAAGGGACGGAAGGTGTGCGTTATTGTCTCCCCAATAGGCAGGCAGGGGTTCATATTCGGGAGGGGGAATCAGCAGATAAGCGGGAGGGTGCTTAGGGCGGTCGGAAAAGAAAATGTGCTAGTGATCTCCACGAGGGAGAAGCTTGAGGGCTTAGAGGTTCTAAGGATCGATACTGGAGATCCTGAGGTCGACAGGCTGTTTAGGGGCGGTTTGAAGGTCCTTGTGGACTACGGGGTATTCAGGATGATGGTGGTGAAGTAGCAAGGTCTGGTATTGAAACTGAGTTTTAGAGTGCAGTCCCTAAAGTTCTCGGATGTAGTTTGCGTATTCTTCGGGGGACATGAGGGACTCCGTTCCACCTTCAATATTTACCTTGACCAACCAACCCTCGCCGTAGGGGTCCTTGTTTATAAGCTCTGGTTTATCCAGCAATGCAGAGTTTACCTCGACAACGGTGCAGTCAACAGGGGCGTATACCTCAGCAACAGCCTTTATGGACTCTAAGGTGCATAGTATGTCCCCTCTTTTGAATTTGGAGCCGACCTTTGGGAGCTCGGCATATACAAGATCATGAAGGTTCCGCTGTGCGTAATCGCTAATCCCGACTCTAGCAGGGGACTCTTTTACTGCGATCCATTCGTGGGTCTTTGAGTACATAAAATCGGTCCTTATGACATTCTCGCCAACCTTGATGTAGGAGGACATAACAAATACCGTCCTAAATCCCTGTACAGGTAATTCTTCTGACCTTATAGGTCATCGCAATATGCTCACAAACTCATGAATGCGATTTATATTTAAGCTTTTGCTCATTCATTCCAGCGTTTCATTTTTTGGGTTTTATTGGCATCCAGTTTGATAGAAAGGTTGGGCACTTGTTAAATCATTCACCACCCCACGGTCACTTCTGAAAGATTTTTAAGATCCCACGCTGCAACCTTTCGTTTACGGATATGCTGAGTTTTGTTGGGTCAAAGGAGAGGAATGCAGAACATTTAGGACACTTCGAGTCGTATTTGTCTAAAATTTCGCGCGGGGAGATCAACTCGCTGTCCTCATAGAGAACAGCTTTGCACTGATGACATATGATTTTGATTGCCAACAGCTCACCCCATTTAAAAATTATTTAATTCAAGGCTTAGATAGATCCTTACAGTAAAACATTCAGAAGAGATAGATTTAGGTTTTTTGGCGGTATTATTATTTAAGACCAGCCTGAGGATGAGACGGAAGCCCCTCACGCTCGCGGATGCCTAAGCTTGGGGGTTGCAGTGTTTATAATAGAGGGGCGTCATGGGCTCCGCTTAATCTTGCCCTCTGGGAATGACCAGCTGCATGTGCTTCACCTCAATGAGCTGCCCGAGCCAGAACCAAAAGCACCCATTTTGACACTCTCCACGACTAAAGTCGGGAGATTCTTGCTTCTGCGGTGATCATTGGTCGGTTCTTCACTGCCCTTCTAGGCTCCCACCTCATACCATCCCACTTCAGAAGCAATGGGTGTGCCACCACCCAGTTATCCCTACCCCAGGAGGGGCTCGGGATTATGGTTCCATCATTTCTCGCAATGTTCAGAGCCCCGACAGCGTCCGCGTTCATCACCATTTTACATTTTCCACAATAGAACATGCCTCTGTATCTTCTCGTCCCTTCAGAGTGGCAGAATGGGCACTCGCTTGATGTTCCGTACTCACTCTTCTCCTCCACTTCTATGCCGTATTCTTCGGCTCTTTCTTTGAACCTTCTTATGATGTATTCGAAGCTCCAGAAGTTGTTTATCATGGCGTTTGCCTTGCCGTTTTTGCCGTTTTTCCTTATCCCCTTCAATTTTCCGAGCACTATCTTTGAGACGCCGAGCTTATGAGCGTCATCAACTATGGTCTTTATCATGGCGTCCACAGCGTGCCTGAACCTCCTCTGCCTGATCCTGTACAGCTTCCTGAGCTTCCTCGATGTCTTGGTGCCGTTGGTTCTTGCCAGCCTGCTCTGCTCTCTTGATATTCGCGCAGTCCAGTACCACCAGTCCGATAGAACTGTTCTGCCTGAGAAGGCCATGGGCTGCTTTAAGCCATCAAACCATACCGTGGCGAGGTTTACCACGCCCAGATCGATGTAGAGGGGCTTATTGCCTCCTCTTATGGGAGACTCCTCTAATTTCACTGACATAAAGCCCCTCCACACCTCATCCACCTCGTCGTAAATTATCTCCAGCCTTCCCTGCTTGCCCATCCACTTCAGCTCTCCCTTATACTTGAGCTTGAGCCCTTTTGGAAGGTACATGTATTCATCGTCGATCCTGTAGCAGTCGTTCCTAACAATTATCCTCAGCTCCCTCCTGCCGTTCCTCTTCCAGTATCTGGGCATTGAGACTCTTGTTATGTGCTCTGGGAGCCTTCCTTCCACTTCAAGCCTCTTCAGCGCCAGGAAGCTCCTCCATGCCTCGTTGTTCTTGTTTATTATCTGCTGGGCTGTTGCAGAGCCTATCAGCGGAGCGTATTTTTCATAGAGGTGCTTAGGATACCACTCGAAACGCTTGTAGCGAATATATCCCTGCCTCCTTTCAAAGTTCACCTCGTTGTACAGCCTGGCGCATTTATCCGCCAGCTCCCATAGAGCAGGGCAGCCTTCAATTACGAATGTGTTCGTTCTTTCCACGCCTGGATCATCCTCTTGATCACATCGTCGTAGGTTTCCCTGGGGTGGACCTTCAGCCTCTTTAGCTCCTCTATCGTGTCCTTCTTTATCCGGACTGGCATGGACATGTTACATCAAACTACATTAGTAGCCATAACATTATTTAAAATTATCGGCGATTCATCCCACGGTTAGAACCGTAAGCTTTCTCGCCAAAAGATCTTTAAGTGTGTGTATTGGAAAAGAGCGCGAGGAAGTCTCTTATGTCGTCTTTTGTGAGCGATTTGAGCGGCTTCCCGGCATGGACGAGAAGGCGGAAGACGGTGTTGGCGTAGTGGACGGCTGAGTCCGTGGAAAGGCGGCGGTCGATCAGGCAGAAGCGCTCGAAGTCCTTGACCGTACCGTAATCCCGTACAGTACCAATACCGTACTTGAACCTGAAGTTTATCCTCTCTAACGCTTCCTGATGGTTTTTGGTCAAGCTTTTTTCTAAAAAGCTTGGTGGCGCCGAGGGGGGGATTTGAACCCCCGAGACCCTTGCGAGTCACAGGCTGACTAGGGATCCTCTCCAGGCTTGAGCCGGCCTAACGTCTGCTCCCTACCAGACTAGGAGACCTCGGCCTACTTTTATTAAATGTTGGGTCGAGTTTATGTGACTAGAATGTTACTCATAAGTTTTGCTGGTTTGTCGCGTTAAGGAGTTTTTGGTTGATTTGTTGTTTTAATAGAGAGGAAAACTTTGTAGCCGCTCTTCCTCGATATGAGTGCCACGTTGTTGAATACCTCCCTCATCTTCTGGGGGATGGCATTGGTCCCCTTTCTTAGGACGAGGACTAGAGAGCCGCCCTCTTTGAGGAAAGCTTTTGCTCCTTCAATCATGGGGAAGATGGTCTTATAGCCCGCTGCCAAAGGAGGGTTTGAGAATATAATGTCGAATTTTTTGCCCTCCAATTGAGAGTAAAGGTCGCTTCGGAGTGCTGTTGCGTTGTATACCTGGTTTATTTCTATATTCTCGCGGGCTAGTTTTACGGCTAGAGGGTTTATGTCTACCATTGTCACCTTGAGTTTTGGTCTTGATTTTGCGATGGCAATGCCCAAAGCTCCGTAACCGCACCCCATGTCAAGAACCTCGCCTTCGTCAGGGAGTGAGACGCTCTCGAGGAGTACGAGAGTGCCCAGATCAACGTGATCCTTTGAGAATACCCCGCTGCCACTCACCAAAGAGATTGTGTGACCTTTGAAGTCGAAGCGTAAATTGTATTTTTTTGGTTTTTTGGTATTTGGCTTAGTGAAGTAATGGGAGGAGAGAGGCTCATTTTTATACATTAGGATCACCACTTCTTCGGGTATGTGCCAGGCTCCATTACAACCCTCCTAGTTTTCACAACAATCCCATGGTCAGATTTTAAGATCTCCTCACTGGACATTTCGGCAACACCCAACGCGACAAGCTCTCCCTTCAAGGTCATAATGCATACAGTGTCCCCAGGTCTTATGTTTTTATCTAATTTCAATACACCTGGGGAGGCGAGATCAGCTCCATGGCAGAGGGCGTCCACGGCTGAGTCCCTAACATAAACTTTTGGCATACCTATCAATGCATCTTCTATTGGTGTGACTACGCGGCGGAGTAGGGACTCATCGCCAGAACCCTTCCATAGAGTTATGGCGTCAAGGAGCGAGTGAAGGGTCACACAACCGCTATCTTCTTTAAATGGACCTGCCCGAGTCCTCCTCAACTCCCTCATGTGGGCTCCGCACCCAATGACTTCGCCGATGTCGTGGCAGAGTTTTCTAATGTAAGTGCCAGCCTCGCAATCGACCCTCATTAAAACAAACTTACCTGCCCTTTCAAGTATTTTTATGGAGTTTATTGTTCTGACCCTCAGGGCTCTCTTTACCGATGACCTAACGGGGGGGAGTTGGTATATGGGCCCCACAAATTCCTTAACAACCTGGTGAAGCCGATCATCGTCGACATCCCCATGAAGCTCCATTAGGGCTATGTACTCTTTACCAGACTTCATAATAAATGAGATTATCCTGGTGGATCTGCCAAGTGTTATTGGTAGAACGCCCGTCACCTTTGGGTCCAGCGTGCCCCCGTGTCCAGCCCTTGAGATCGAGAGGAGGCGCTTAACCCAAGCGACTACCTCATGGCTACTTGGACCTGGCGGCTTGTCGAGGTTTATCACGCCTGTCTCCAAATATTCTTTAAGAGGGCGGGATCTAGGAACCCATCCGTACCTTGGATCTGTGGGCTCTTCCCCTTTGATGAGCATGTTTGAGTTTTCCAAAAATAACACCATGCGCCTTGGTAGTATTTAATTATTTCAAATATTGAGTATTGAGACCCTTATTCTTTACTGGAGGTTTTAAGGTATAGATCAATAATCTCTTTAAGCAGAAGTACCACAGAGTCTTTGTCCCACTTTGAAGTGTTTATGACAAAGTCGTAGACCGATAGGTCGTTTATGTCTATGTTGTAAAGAGATCTGTACCTTTGTCTCTCACTCTCCTCCCTCATACGGGTGCGGACCTCGGCAACATCAACGGATATACCCTCACGCATGGCGATCCTCTTCACTCTCTCCTCGAAGGGGGCAGTCAGATAAAACCTGAGTGTGTTGGGAAACGACTTGGAAAAGAATGATACCAAACGACCTTCTATAATCTGCCCACCCTTGCTAGCAATCTCTGAGGTTCGGCGATCCAGTTCCTGGTCTATTGTGGGGTCTCTTTCTGCCAACCTTGAAAACTCCTCCACTGAGAGGCCACGCTCTGAGGCCATCTTCCTGAAAATTGACCCCACTGAGTGGCATGGTATCCCATATAATTCAGCCAGTTTTGAGGCGCAGTGCGATTTACCAGACCCAGCAGGCCCGCTTATGGTGATTAGTAGGTTATCCAAAGACCTCAAAGAGAGCACCACACACAATTTGTCCTCAAAAATAAAATAAGGATTTCAGTCGGATGCTGAGGGCAGGTTGAACACTCTTTGGATCAGGGCGGAGAAGCTGAAGGAAGTTATAATATACCATGTCCAAAAGGTGAATTTGGTCCCAATCACGGGAAGGTCGATCGGGGAGATGGCCACCGTGATCTGGCTGTACCCGAATACCCCATTAAAAAGGTAGAAGAAAATGATGAAGGGGATCATAGTGAAGAAGAGGGGCTTGAACTGCTCTCGCATCATCTCGGCTTGGGCACGCTTTATGGTAGCCTCCTTTTTCTTAAGTTTATCTATCTGCTTCTGATCTTTGGAGCGCAAGGCCTTTGTGTACGCGCTCTGCCACTCCCTCACCTCCACCATCCTTCGCCTCATTTGTTCTACATCCGTTACTGCACGAGTGACCGCTGATGAGATTAAGGCCATCCCAACGGATATAATTAGGATGGTAAGTGCAGAGAACGGGAAGTCCTTGGCAGGACCCAAAATCGCGGACAGGGAGGCCACAAGCGAAATATAAAGGTCTGAGAGAAATTCCAAGGCCATACTATTGCCTCCTAAAAAGTGAGGCTATGACACGGCCTGCCGTCTCGTGTTCTCCCTCTCTGTTCTCTACTATTAAAACGGTGCAACCTGTGAGTATTGCCAAGGATGCAGCCCCTGCCCTGCCCATAAGTTGGTGCTCCTCTATCTTTTGGGGCGAGTCCTCTTCCCTATTTCTGATCCCAGCATCCTTCCTTCGACGTCTCGATATGGACTCTGGATCGGCCTCTAGAAGGACTATGGCGTCAGGCATGAGTGATTCGGCGATCCAAATCGGTATTCCAGGCATATAGCCATCAATGGTCCTTATGAACATGTGGGTATCCAGCAGAACATTATTCTTCTCTGAAATCGATCTTATCCTGTTGGCGGCGTTGAGCTGTAAAGAGATCTGATGGTTTATTGAGAGCCTGCGCATCTCGTCCCTATCCTTGACAAGACCATTAGCAATGGCCTCCTCAAACATTATATCCCCGTAGTTGATGTGCATCACATCAATTCTGCTTTCTTTGCAGAAAGATATTGTGGAATTAAGGACGGTCGTCTTGCCGACACCAGGTATGCCAGTCACTATTACTAATTTTCCCTCTCTAGAGGCCCTCTTTGCCATTTTTAACCCTACTCCTGACCCAGAAATCTCCCGAGACCAGGATATGTCTCCGAGAGCTGTTCCTTTGCAAGTATTTGGTAGTACTGGTAAATAATACCTACGGACAAGAGTATACCTATGCCGCTACCTATTGCACCTAGCATATCGGCGATGCCAGCAAGCAGACCGATTCCTATACCGCTTATTATGGTAAGAGATGGGATATATCTTTGGAGGATCTGTTCGATAATGCCCGGAGATCTTCTGAAACCAGGGATCTGAAGACCTGCCTTCACGAGCTGTTCTGCCTGTGCCTTGGCGCTCATACCTGAGACCTCGACCCAGACCTTAGCAAATATCACTGAGAATGTCACGAGGATCAAAGTGTAAAGGATGGCGTGTATTGGATCACGAATTACATTTGTTAGACTCCTTGGAGAATAGATGTAATACAAGAAGCAGCCCGGTAAGAGTTCCCGAGTAGTGGATGTGGAATTGAACATCACGAACCAGTTTAGCCATGGATTGTTATTCGCCATATTGAGATTCTGCCAGAGGATTTGACCAAATAGGTAAAAGTTTGCGAAGAGTGCCGAGGCCAGGATAATGGGTATGTTAGAGACGTACATGAACTTGAGTGGGATCTTAGCACGCATCCCACCGTACTTGGCGTAGGCCACAGGTATCTCTATCTTCATGCCTTCAAGATAGACCGCCAGCAAGAAGACTATGATCATGGCAATAAAACCAGTCATGTCAGGGTACGGGTACCTTGAGAAAGCGGACAGAATGTTTTCACCTTTAAGTATCGTCTGGAAGAAAGCAACTATAGCGCCAAGTGACTTACCATCCGCGATTGGGCCGAACGGGGAGAAACTGAGCCAGATCACCTGCTGTGAGACGCCCGCGAGGATGAAGAGGCTCACCCCGCTTCCCAGTCCCCAACCTTTCTGGATCATCTCGTCGAGGAGTAAAACCAGAATACCCACACACACGAGTTGGAGAACGATGAAAACCGAAATCAAAGTGTCTGGCTTCCCATAATTTCCGCCTATGAGAAATGCTGTGCCCTCAAAAGCGGTCATAAGTATCGCAAGCAACTTCTGGGTGCCTGTGAATAGCCCCCGGTCGCGAGGCTTTGTCATATCCACATTTAGTATTTTAGAACCGGCAAGGATTTGCATTATGAGCCCAGCAGTGACGATGGGACCTATCCCGAGATCCATCAGGGAGCCTTTCTTCGAGGCAAATATCACTCTATAGAAGAAGAGTTGTTCGTAGCCGGTCTGGTAGATCGGTACGCCAAAAAGAGGGATCTCGCACATGACTAGGTATATTCCGAGTGCCAGCCCAGTCCAGAATACCTTTTCCTTGAAGCTCACTTTCCGCTGGGGCTTTGGAACCTCCGGGACGTATTTCATTATTGGTTCCATGAGATCAAGGAAACGAGCCATGATTACCGCTACCTCATCCTGCTACGATGACTTCCCCACCAGCTTCAGCGATCTTTTTCTTTGCTATCTCTGAGGCATGATTAGTCTTTACCACGACTGAAAAGTCTATCTTCCCACTTCCAAGTAGCCGGTCGTAGCCCAAGGCGCTCAAGTCCAAAACGGCCCTACCTTTGTCGTCCTTTTCAAGTATTTTGCCTTGAACCAGTGTGGCCAATGATCCCACATTTATTGATCTGACAGGCTTTGACACAGCAAGTGGCCTCACAAACCCGTACTTTCCAAAGTGGTCCTTTCCATACTTCACCGTCCAGCTCCACTTGTGTTTGTGAAGCCCTGCGTTACCAAATCCACCCCGGGTTCCAGACTTTCTATGCTGTCCAACCTGACCCCAGCCATAAAGTCTAGAGCCCCGTTGCCGCCTGACTTTACGATCCCTTCGAACTACCATTTGTAAACACCACTGAGATTAGCGATAATCAGAAAGACTTTCACTAATATATTTTTAGTTTTTGTTCCCTTCACTTTTTATATCATCTTTGATAGGAGTTGGTTTATTGCCTCGCCCCTATAGCCCAGTTCGCCACCCTCATTTACATGCTTAGTTATAGGACCCTTGAAGCCCCCACTTGGAGGTGTGAGCCGGAAGGTTTTCTTTATTGGTGGGGGGACCTTCCCATCGGCAATGATCTTCTCTGCCAGTTCTTCGAAGCTATTGAACCCAATTTTTTTGAGGGATTCTTCAGTGATCCTTTTATTGCCCTCTAATCGCCCCCTCTTTTGAAGGAGTGCTATGAGGCTCTCTTTGTTTATCTCCCCCCAGGTTATGTAATCTGATGCCTTCTTAAGCATGCCAACCATGGAGGGGGTGTCAGGAATAAGCGAGGCGTTGTGTTTTTTTGGGACGTTCAAGCGGTTTAGTACGTCCAGCATCTCCGGGGAGACACCCGTTAACCCTCTGATTCGAATCGCTAGGAATAGCTTCATCATTACCACCATTATTTCTTAAATCTATAGGTGTTCCTCAGGGCGTCATAAACAGCCCCTGCAAAGTTCATGGTAGTTCTTGTCTCGCCCCTGGAAACGACCCAAGCGTCCTTGATCCCTGCAAATGTCAGCAAGGTTTTGGCAGCTGCACCGCCAACTAGGCCAACCCCTTTTGGCGCAGGGATGAGTGTTACGGTGACGCTGCCGCTCTTACCTGTGACGACGAAGGGAAGGCTGTGGGGGTTCCCGCAGGGGCATTTCCAATGCCCGCAGCCCCTCCTGACGGGGGTTATGTTGAGCTTAGCATTGGCTATGGCTTTGTCTATCGCGAATCTCATCTGCTTTGATTTGCCGATTCCTATGCCAACGTAACCGTCAAAGTTTCCGATTACGACCCCGATCTTGAATTTTGTGATCTCGCCGGCGTCCGTCTGCTTTTGGACTATCCCAACGTCAAGGACTTCGTGCTTTATGTCAGGAAGTAAAGCGTCAATAATCTCTGGCTCCTTAATCGGTATGTTCTGTTCAAAGACTTCCTTGATACTGGTGATCTTTCCTTCCAAGACAAGTTTACCGAGAGTGGTTCTCGGAACCCATTGTGACTGTTGATATGCCATCTCATTTCACCTTCTTTGAAATAGCCTCCTTAACCGTTTCGAAGTGCTGGACTATACTTTCTGGCTGGAGGCCGACGCTGATGTACTTGGAGAATTGCGACTGGTATTTTGCGGGGTTCTCCCTTTGCAGCAATTCTGCAAATTTGGCAATGTGCTCTCCCTTAATGCGCTCATCAGTGGGGAGTATTTCATCGCTATGCGGAATCTGCATTCCAGCGTCTAGCGCTCCTTTGAGGGCAGCAAAGAGGCGGCTGCCCTTCGTGATGGGGTAACCATTTAGATCTAAAACTGCGGTCTCAAACCCTTTACTCAACGCGCGCTTGCCCAATAGGAAACCTACAAGGTAAGCGGCAGGGAGGTTGCCAGTACCACCCTTCCAGCCAAATTCCTTCAGTTCAATGGTTGTAGCGCTTGCCAACACTTTATCCCCTTCAACCCTCGCCTCCACGAGCTGGGCGGACAGGTGCTTGAGGGACTTTCTTACCACGAGCCTAGGCTTCCTGCTGGAGACGAGGCGCTTCCTGAGGTTGTAGTCAGTCCGCCCCTCACGTCTCCTCCGGAATGCCACCCTATAAGTAGGTCCTTTTGCCAATTTTTTACCTCCTCGCCAAGTTATGTTCTTCTATGTAAGTCTTGAGTTGCCTCTTGTCGTGAAAAGCTCCACCTTTAGCCTTAATATAGAGCATCCTGTAAACCGATGGGGTGATTATTCGCCTCTTCCTGAGAAGACGGAGGAACTCCCTCATAGACCGTATCCTGTCAGTCCAATCATCATTCTCGACAGGGCCCTTTCTACTACCATAACCTTTCCTGAGGCCCTTTCTCTTTTGCCGGCGGATGCGCCTGTATCTGCCACGGCTTACCCCCATTTCAGGAGTGGCTTTTATGGCGCCTTCTTTGATCAATGCGCGAATGTCGTCCCTTGTGATAGCCATGCTAATGTCTTCAAAACGTTCCGGGTCCATCCAAACCCTGCTTTCACCAACCTTCAAGACTTTTGCTGCTATCCTGCGCTGAATCCTAAGGCTCATTCTGATCCCTCCAACTCCTTCTCTTCTCTTTCAGCAGACCATCCCTCTTCTTTTCTCTCCATCGCCTCTTTCTCAGCCCCTTCTGGCTCTTGAGGGCGCTCTTCTTCTGGCGCTTTTCCTTTGGTTTCTTTTTCTTTCATTTCTTCTGAAGGCGCCTCCCGTTTTTCTAATAAAACCTTCTCGGAGGGGCGAATGTTTACTACAGTTACCCCTAAGGTTTTTGATTTTTCGAGGATCTCGAGCCTCTTCCTTTTTCCCACAGTGGATGCTATTCTGATGACGTCTGTCGAGGGGTTTATTTTGTTCAGATCCTCAATGTTGTAAACCAAGATCTCGCGTTTCCCAGAGGGGTGAAGTCCCCTCGCCAATACAGGACTCCTGTACCCGGATTCGACGATAGCAGCCCTCCCTTTCTTCTTTAGGCGCATCTTTGACCTGATACCTGTACAGCTCCGCCACTTTTCTCCAAGGCGCGGGAACCTATTAGCCTCTTGTCTGATGAAGTCTGGTCTCCTCTGGGAGATCTTCTCTCTGATCTTTAAAGCCCTAGAGAGTTTGTCTGAGCCGGACATTTTACTTACCTCCTCTCCACAAGATAGATACCATCCTGGAAGACTCGGGGATCCATCTTCTTGACGTGGGTTGCCAAGTGTATGTTGGCAGCGGTCTGACCTACTTCCTCTTTATCCATACCTTCGAGAATAATCTCGTCCCCGCTGACCGTTATCTTCACATCGCCAACTATTTTGGCTACCCGTTTAGATCGTTCTCCCATAAAGTTCTCTATGTGGACCTCTCTCCCTGCCACCTTGACAGTGATTGGAAAGTGAGCATAAACTACCTTCATAGTGTAGTGATGACCCTCGGTAACTCCCTTGAACATATTCTTTATGTGGGAGGCTATTGTTCCTAGGATTGCCTTGGAACGCTTTCCCTTGCCAGAGGCAGTCAGCACTATGGAATCCTCAGTCCTTGTGAACTTGAGTCCAGAGTGTGCGAAGTCTTTTGAGATGGTGCCTTTTGGACCAGACACGGTAACTGATGATCCCTGCAGTGAGACGCTAACCCCTTCTGGAATCTTTAAAGACAATGATGAGTTTGTCATCGCCATCACCCTAGTAGACGTAGGCCAGTAGGCGACCACCAATTTTGTTAGAAATCGCTTCCCTGTGGGTTAAGATCCCCTTTGGGGTGGTCAATATGAGGATCCCGATGTCCTTTGCAGGGAGGTATTGGTAAACGTAATTGTCAATCTCTTTATATGAGACTGAAAAGTAGGGCTTTATTACGCCGCATTTGTTCACCCTGCCGAGCAGCTGAATCCTCAATTTTCCTAAACGACCATCGTCAATAAACTCGAACTCCCCGATATAACCATGCCTCTGGAGGACGCGAAGTACGTTTGCTACGAGCTTTGGAGCGGGAGTGACTATACACTCGCTTCTGCCCCGCTCCTCGCTATTCATGATATTTATCAGAACGTTAGCCAGCGGATCCTGCACCCACATGGTCATGCACCTACATGTACTTCTTGAACCCTAAGGTTTCTGCGGCCTCCCTGAAACATTGGCGGCAGATGTTGAGACCATATCTCCTTATGAGGGTGCTCCCTTTTGATCCGCAGCGCTTGCAGGCTCGGCTACCCTTGCCAAACTTCCTTTCCTTTGGTTTCCGGATTTTTCCCATATTTAGGCCTCCCTCTCAACTTTAATGCCAAACCGCTCAGTCATGAATGCGATTGCTTCCTCCTTCGTTACGCGGTGATTCCGACCAATTTTTGACGGTCGGTAGCGTCTCCTCGAGACCCTGTAACCTGGTCTTTCCAAAACGATGCAGACGTTCATGCCAAATATTCCAAGCGATGGATCGTATTTCGTTCCGGGCAAGTTTATGTGCTCAGGTATTCCAAAAGATATGTTGCCATAATCGTCAAAAGAGGACTCCTTTAATTGGTTCTTTCTGGAGTCAAAAGCTCTTCTGAGAAAGTCCTCGATTTTCTCTCCCCTAAGCGTAACTAAGCAGCCGATGTTTTCTCCCCTTCTTACGCCAAAATCCCTTATAGTTTTCTTAGCTCGCCTTGGGCAAGGTTTTGCTCCGGTTATGGACTCAAGGACGGTCATGGCCTTCTCTAGACGCTCTCCTCCCTCTCCTACCCCTATGTTCACAACTACCTTTCCGATCCTTATTGATCGCATGGGGTTCGATTGGCCAACTCCTGTGGCCTTAGCACCCTCGGACATATTTACGACACTACTCCACTAATGTTTATGATTGGGCTTCCCTTACCTATTGGGAATAAGTACTTAAGCGTAACGGTGCTTTCAACGCCCTCTATTCTTACCTTGACCAATTGGTCTTTGCTCCTAGTAGCCGGAGACTCTACTACTTCCCCATATTTGCCTATGTTGCTGCCACCTATTACGCATACAAAAGCCCCAGGTTCGAGAGGGATGTGATCGGTGATCTCGCCCTCAGGTATTGTAAGCTTCACTGTGTCGTATAGCTTATATCCAACTTGGATGTTAAACGAGTCGTCGACCTTTATGCTATATGATCTCCCGTCGTGGAAGTTCAGCTGAACCCTCCCACCCTTGAGTATCCGCTTCCCTGCCACCCTTACTAACTTAAAGGTGGCCTCCTCTGGGGATATTTTCACCAAAGATAGCTTCTTTACGGGGTGGGGGAGGACTCTGTAATACTCATTGGATGGACGGAGATGCAACACATCCATTAGCCCCAACGGATATTTATAGTCAGTCCTAACTTTGCCATCCACCATTACTTTCCTTTCAGAGAGTATCTTCTTTGCTTCCCCGATGGTCGTTGCATAATTTAGGACGTCTCTCAACACTATCCCTAATGGGATGGAGTAGTTCAGGGGGTGTGGACCTGGCGAAGGACGAACAGCAAATTCCCTCTCCTTTATTCTGATAGGCCAGAAACGGGGTGCAGGGTAAGTCTTCAAGTGTCGCTTCAAGAGGATTCCCTCCGCTTGAGTCTTGATTCAAAGATCTCTTTCCGTTTCTTGTCGGAGAGATCAAGTTTTGTGATGATGACTTTTGAAGGCTTAATTGGGGCCGGCTTGGTCGTCCCATCGGTCTTCTTTATGGTCACGCCCTCAACAGTTATGCGCATTTTTGAGAGGTCAATTGATGAGACCTTCCCCTCATGCCCTTTATAGTCACCCCTCACTATAAGCACAGTGTCTCCCTTACGAAGGGCAGCTGTTCTAGTTCCGTAGCGTTCTCTTAGCTCATCTGAGAGAGGAGCACGCATATTTTTTCTCCTCAAATGGAGTGAGACAGGTTTCCTTTGGACTTTAGGTTTAATGCTGGCCACATGTATCACCTCAAATTACCATTGATGCCAGACCTGCGACTTTCGGCCATCGCTCGGCGGCTTCCTTTGCCACAGGTCCTCTTATCTCGGTACCCTTACACTCACCATCCTCTGTAACAATCACAGCCGCATTATCTTCAAATTGAATCCACGTCCCGTCTAGCCTTCTGAAGGGCTTCCTTTGTCTTATTATAACGGCGTGAAATATCTGGCGGCGAACTTCTGGTGTGCCTTCCTTAACAGAGACTATGACTTTGTCTCCAACTGAGGCTGATGAGAGGCGGCGGATCCTGCTCTTAATCTTAGGAACCCCAATAAGCTGGACAACCTTGGCTCCGCTGTTATCTGCGCACTTCAATAAGGCACCCATGGGCAAACCAGGGCTTATTCCTGGTCTGTAGGTTATACCACCGCCGAGACCCTTCCCTCTCTTTGCCATCTCATTCACCACCAGACTTTTCAACTACTACAAAGCCCACTGTCTTGCTGAGGGGGCGGCACTCAGCTATCTTGACAACATCCCCCTTGGCTGCGCCCACACATGGAGGGTTGTGAGCGTGGATTTTTGACCTCCGTTTTGCGTATCTCTTGTATTTGGGGTAATAGTAAAGGTAATCGACTTGGACGACGACTGTTTTGTGCATCCTGTCACTAACAACTCGACCTGTTAGGGTCTTCCCTCTAATGGATAAGCTCCCATGGAATGGGCAGTTCTTGTCGGAACATTGGGCAGACTTTGTCTCCTTTAACGTCTGTGACATTTACTTCTTCCTCCTTTGAATGCGTTTTAAACGTTCAGCAGGGTGATAGGCGATCTTAGTTCCGTCTACACTCACCGGTTGAGGTATGTAGAAAGTGAATAGAGAGTTTCTTTTACTGACTTTCTTACAGCCCCTGCTGGTGAAGAGAACAAGCATATTCTTTGTCTCGTCAACAACCATCCCTTCCAGGCCTATTTGGGTAGGGTCTGAGGAAAACTCTACCTTAGCTGGAAGGCCCACGAGGTCATGATAAATTAGGTTTGAAGGGTTAACATTCATTCACTTTTCTCCTCCGATTCCTCTTTTTCGTAGATGTTACTTGCTTTGGGTTCAGCAGGCTCGGCTCTGGTTTTTGGAACTTCCTTCTCTGCCTCTTTGGTCAACCCCTTTGTAACTTTGGCTGAGGGCTCTTCCCGCGGCTCAGCCCTCTTCAACCCGAGTTCCTCCTCTCGGTTGACCGTGAGAAACTGGGCTATTGTCTTTCTGAGCAGCCTTATTCTCGAGGGATTTTCTAGCGAGCCACCCATAGCCTGCATTGCCTTCATTTTGGAGAGCTCGGCCCTTAGTTCCGAGAGCTTCTTACTCCGCTCCTCCTTGCTCATCTTTCTGATTTCCTGGATCCTAAAGATTGCCAATCCGATCACCCGGCTGCCTGCTGTGGAACTTCAACAATAGAGATGTCGTCGACGGTCTTGACCGGCAGATATATGCTAACTTGGATCCCGAAGACGCCAGGCTTCAGGAGAACGCTCGTTACAGCCCTGTCAACGGCATATTTTCTTGGCTCTCCGGCCTTCAATATTGCTCCAGATCTGAACTTTTCATACCTGGACCGCTCTGTTGAGAGCTTTCCCCGAATTACTATTTCGGCGCCGCGTGCGCCCGCCTCCATGATCTGCCTCAACGCAACGAATGCGGCCCTCCTGAAATGTATGCCCCTTTCCAAGGCAGAGGCCACTCTGCTTGCCATTATTCTGGCGTTTAATTCAGGGTTCTGGACAGGGACGACCGCTATCTGGGGGTTTTCGAGACCATATTTAGTTTCTATCACGTGTGCCAGTTCCCTTATGGTAGCTCCCTGTCGACCTATAACCATTCCAGGTCTCTCGGCGTATATCACAACCCTGTTCCCAAGGGGAGTCTTTTGAAATTCTACGCCAGCATAACCCGCTCTCTTGAGCTCGTTCCTGAGATAATTGTCAATTATCATATTTTTGGAAGATTTGTTGATAAAGAATTTTGCTATACTCATGCGCCTACCTCCTCAACTACAATTTCTATGTGGGTCAGGGGATGGAAGAAAGGAGTGGCTCTGCCGAAAGCACGTGGTATGTAGTTTCTGATCTTCATGGCAGCCTGTGCGCATGCATGACGGATGCGCAGGCTTTCTATGTCAAGACCTTTATTTTCGGCATTTGCCTTTGCATTTTCTAACACTTTGAGGATCTCAGAGCAAGCCTTAACTGGATATCTGCCCGAGGGGATTCCAAATCTGTTTGCTACCTCAGAGTGATGTGGGACGTTGCTCTTGAACCTACGGTAGGGGACGGCCTCCTTCTTCTCGATTACACGCTTCAAATATTCTATAGCCTCATCGAGGCGCATGTGCCTTATAGCATTGCATATCTCTCTGGCCTCCTTTGGGGAAATGCGAAGGTCCCTCCCACTAGCCCTAGCCATTTTGTCAGGATCATACTCCAAGGTTGAATATCCCCATTCGGGCATTATACCACTTCCAATTTATCATGATAGGTCGAATCGCAAGTTTAAAACTTGGGAGGGATATAAAAAGTTTTTTACATGCATTCGGCAAGAAAGCCTACGGTTTTAACCGTGGGATGAATCGCCGACAACCTTAATTGTAGCGACAAGTTATATAAACTTGTGAAAGTTCGTCAAAATTCAAGGAACGAGGTCTTTTTGATCCAGTACCATTTAGTCTGGTGTCCAAAGAGAAGAAAACCAGTCTTAGTAGGAGATGTTAAGGAGAGGCTCGAGCAGATAATTTATCAGGTTGCGGATGAGCTGGGGATTAAGGTCCTTGAAGTTGCCATAAACCCAGACAATGTCCATCTGTCCATATCAGCCTATCCAACAATACCCGTACACAAGATTGTGAAGAGGATTAAGGGCAGATCATCAAACATCCTCAGAAGGGAGTTCCCTGAGCTCCTCAAGCTGCCGTCCCTGTGGACGCACAGCTACTATGTTTCAACGATAGGAGCCGTCTCTAAAGAGGCCGTTGAAGAATACATCGAAGCCCAGAAAGGTGTATGAAATGGAGAGAACAAACACGTTCATAGTCGAAAGCAATCCTGCTCTATGGGAGCTCGCAGAGAACTGCGCCAGGCTGTACAATGAGGTTAACTTTGAAAGGAGGCATGCGTACATACACTACAGGAAGTTTTCATGGTATCCCAAGGATCTCTACAGGAAGTATGCCCCTTTTATAGGCTCGGCAACAGCCCAGCAGATAATAAACAAGAACAACGAGGCATGGAGGAGCTTCTTCAAACTGAAAGGGCTAGAAGTGGAAGGAAAACTTAAACACATAACAAGGGTTTCAATGCCGAGGTACTGGAAGAAAAACGGCAGGAGGGAGCTGAGGATAATTGTTAGGAACGACTGCTACAGGATCGACGATGAACACATGTACCTTCCAAAAGGGCTCAAGCTCAAGTATAAGGGAGAACTGAAGTGGAATGGCAAGCAGGGGAGGCTTGAAATAATTTACGACGAGGTGGATGAGGTGTGGAGGGGCTTTATGTCAGTGAAATTAGAGGATCCTCCTATAAGAGGAGGCAACAAGCCCCTCTACATAGACCTTGGCGTGATAAACTTGGCGACAATATGGTTCGAAGGCTTAAGACAACCCATAGCCTTCTCAGGCAAAAGAATCCTATCAGACTGGTGGTACTGGACGGCGCGAATATCAAAAGAGCAGAGCAGGCTGGCAAGAACCAACGGCACCAGGACATCGAGGAAGCTCAGGAAGCTGTACAGGATCAGGCAGAAAAGGTTCAGGCACGCTGTGAACGCCATGGTGAAGACGATAGTTGAAGATGCCCATCAGCTCGGCATTTCAAAAATAGTTCTCGGAAGATTGAGGAATATAAGAAACAACAGCCACAGCAACAGTAAGGCAAACGCCATGGTAAACAACTTCTGGTCCTTCGAATACATAGTTAAAAGGTTCAAAGAAAGAGCCGAAGAATACGGCATAGAAGTGGAGGAGAAGAGCGAATATAAAACATCGAGCAAATGCCCATTCTGCCGCTCTGAGGACATAATGACAAGAGGAAGGCTCTTCAGATGTTTATATTGCGGGTTGGAGGCGAATAGGGACGCTGTAGGCGTCCTAAACATAGGCTACCTCCACGGAGGTGGCATTAACTGGGTGGTGGCACACCCATTGCTTCTGAGGTGGGATGGTATGAGGTGGGAGCCTAGAAGGGCTGTGAAGAACCGATCGATGATCACCGCAGAAGCAAGAATCTCCCGACTTTAGTCGTGGAGAGTGTCAACTATTGGATTGATAATAGATGGACGCGTGGAGAAAAATGCGTGAGCCATTCAAATTGCCCGAGGATGTACCTTTGGTTGGGACTGTGTACTTCGGCATAATCGACAGAGGAACGAACGTTCTCCAGATCAGGCCCACAACCTACTGTCCGCTTAACTGCATCTTCTGCTCAACCGATGCCGGACCAAAGAGTAAGAGGCGGCGGGCTGAATATCTCGTCGAACTTGATCATATGCTGGACTGGGTGAGATACCTCGCCAGGATTAAAGGGGAGGGGGTGGAGGCACACATCGATACAGTGGGAGACCCGCTGACCTACCCGAAGATTGTAGACCTGGTGCATAAAATAAGGGAGCTCAGGGAAGTCACCACCATCTCGATGCAGACACACGGGCACCTCCTGAGCGAGAAGATAATCCACGACTTGGGCGATGCCGGGCTTTCTAGAATAAACCTTTCCGTAGATGCACTCGATCCCCAACTTGCAAAGAGGCTCGCAGGGAGCGATGATTACGATGTTAACCGAGTCATCGAGATGGCAAAGTACCTCAGAGAAAACACATCGATCGATCTGCTGATTGCGCCTGTCTGGGTCCACCCATTGAACGACTCTGAGATGGAAAAGATAATCAGCCTCGCTAGGCAGATCGGCGCAGGCAGGAACTGCCCGCCCTTGGGGATCCAGAAGTGCGAGCACCACAAGTTTGGGAGGAAGGTCAAAGAGATCAAGTTCATGACCTGGTTCGAGTTCTACAACAGGCTGAGGGAACTTGAACTCAGGACAAACACCAGGCTCATAATCAAGGCTTCGGATTTTGGAATTCGACCTGCCAATAGTCTGAAAACACCTTACAGTAGAAGGGAGCGGATCACTGTGACCGTCGTGGGGCCGGGCTGGTTTAGAGGTGAGAGCCTTGCGGTGACCCGTGATAGGAGATGGGCCGTGACGATAGTGGGCGCAGAGCTTCCCATCGGGGAAGAGGTAAACGTCAGACTTTTGAGGGTAAAAGACAATATCCTTGTCGCAACTTTGAGCAACTGACCGCTTTAGCCAATTGCGCGCATAGCACGGAGTTCAATTCAATAAGTAACTTAAAGATATCCGTAACATTAATGATAAGGATAAAGATAAAGATAAAGATAACAATAATAATAACAATAACAACAAAGAGAACAATAACGACAATAACAATAGCAAAAATAATAACGACTATAATGGTAACGATAAGAGTAGCTGAATACTTTAAAACCTAAGGATTATATATCACTAAGAGAAGGGAGGAGAAAAGTGAGCGACGAAGAGGAAGGCGGGCATGAAAATGAACCTTTAGGCGAACATGAACTTGAAAACAAACTCACAAGAGTGGTGAGGAGCCGTGCAGAATCCATGGGGGTCGACATCTTCGGCGTAGCAGACCCGTTTAGCCCATTGCTTCAGGCTGCACCTGATGGTCACCGCCCGCAAGATTACCTCAGTGGAGCAAACTCCGTGGTCGTCCTTGGGATGGTTGTGTTGGAGCCCGTGCTCCACACGACACCAAGCACCATCTACAGCAAGCATTACGACACTATAAACGAATGTTTAAATGCCGCGGCCTATGGGGTCGCAAAGTTCCTGCAGAGGCGTGGGCACCGTAGCATATACTTCCCTGAGACAGATAGCTACAGGGCGCTCTGGAGACAGTACGACGCGGGTTACCAGAAATTTATCCCTTCATTCAATCATATGGCCGCTGCCGAGGCTGCGGGTCTTGGAAAGAAAGGGATTTGTGGTGTACTGCTGACCCCAAAATATGGTCCTAGGGTGCGCTGGATAAGTGTGATCACGGAGGCCCCTCTAGTGAGAGGTAACACTCTCTCTGAAGAGGTCTGCCTGGAGAAGATCAGACCAAACACTTGCCAAAAGTGCGTGAAGTCGTGCCCAATAGGCGCGATCAGCGTGGAGAGGGGAACAGACGTCAGGAGGTGCTGGATATACTGGAACCAGCTCAGGGATATGGGTTCTGCATGCGGCATCTGCATAAAGAGTTGCCCGGTAGGGAAATAGATTGAGAACTGACAGCCTATGGATCAAAGGAACTGAGATTCTGGCATGGTTAGGCCTATAGACATAGAATTCAAGTTCACACTGAGGATGTATCCTGTAATTTTTTCCATTTTTCCTAGCGGTTGCTCTCTGAAACGGATTGCCAAATGGGCAACACCATCCAATTGTTTAAATAATTCAAGTGAGCAACTCGTCTCATACTGACTTTAAGCCATTCGGGGTACTGTTATCATGAGGGCAGGTGCCACCGCTGGGCTGCTGCTGCCAACAGTCATATGGGGCGTCTCATTCCCAGTGGTTAAAGCTGCGCTTGGGGAGATGGACCCGTTCCTTTTTGTATTTCTAAGATTCGGAATAGCCTCAGTCCTGGTTCTGTTCTACTTGGCGCTCTCCAAAAAAAGCATCTCCAGGCTATTTCAGGACAGGATCTTGTGGGTATTGGGAATTACTAACGCCTTAGGATTTGCGATGGAGTTTTACGGAATGACCATGACAACCGCCTCGAAGGCCTCGCTCTTGGTGAATGTCAACGTCGTTTTCATGGCAATATTCGCAGCCCGCCTCCTGGGCGAGCGGATGAACCTCCGGACGATTGCTGGCATAATATTGGGAGTGGTTGGAGTTGCGCTCATAACGACTGAGGGGGATCCGTCCCGTCTCAGCGGGGGCTCCATACTGGGAGACATCATCATATTTTTGGGTGGCATTGTCTGGGCATACTCAAACATTTACAACAAAAGGGCTGCGACAGAGCTCGGGATGACCCCAATGGAGGTGACGGAGTCGATGATCCTCATCTCAACTCTTGGGCTCTTGCCCTTCCTGCCCTTATCAAACTGGGGCTTCTCCGCATCTCCGCTCGCGATATCCTCCATAGTATACACATCAATTATGTGCACTATTGTCGGTTTTTATCTCTTCTATAGGGCTTTGAGAGAGCTGACAGTGGTAAATACGGGAGTCGTGCTGCTCTTTGAGATAGTCGTTGCGGTGGTCATCGCTAACACATTCTTAGGAGAAGTGATCCCGCCCATAGGATTTATCGGAGGGGTACTCATAGGGGCAGGGATCTTGCTCGTCTCCTGAATCATGCTTTATATATGAATCAACAGTAAAATATTGATCGTACTGAAATATCAAGACAACACAATTTTGGTGCATCGTAATGAAGGTCATGACTAAAACCTTGGTAATCTTCTTTATAATGACACTATTATTCATTGGTGCGGCCTATTCCCTCACCGAATTTTTTGTCATGGGCGGGTTCTTGCAAAACGAAGCCACACAGGTTAAAGAGAATATGGGAAAGGTCGCCCACGCCATCGATATGGAGTTTGACCATATGGAGAAGATTTTAGTTGACTGGAGCGCTTGGGATGACACCTACCGGTTCATTGTCGACAGAAACGAAGAGTACATCAACAGCAACCTTGTTAATGAGACTTTCATAAACCTTGACTTAAATTTGATGGTGTTTGTCAACTCGTCGAATGCGGTCATTTTTGGCAAGGCTGTGGACCTCTACACTGGGGAGGAGGCGAGAATCCCTGGTACTCTTTTAGAGGAGATCGGGTCAAGCAACTCCCCACTATTGATGGGCTCCGGCACTTACGGTCTAATATTGACAGAACAAGGACCGATGATGGTGTCATCAAAACCCATACTCAAAAGCAATAAGGAGGGTCCAGCAAGAGGGTTTTTGATATTCGGGAGGTATTTTGATGAAAATGTACTGCGACGAGTTGAATCCATGGTGGGCTTTAATCTCTTGGTGCTACCCGTCAAAGATTCAAACTCTCTTTCAACAGGAGAGATCGCAGTAAGACCAATAAACGAGAGCTTTGTTTCCGGTTCGTATACTATGACCGACATACATGGTCAGCCAGCACTCACCATTCAAGGTGAAATCCCGAGGATTTTGTACCAGCAGGGGCGACTCTCAGCGACACAGTTTCTCATTTTATTTACTTCGCTTTATATCACACTTGAAGTAATCATATATTTCCTTTTGAACATTTCAATCTTTTCCAGGTTAAAGAAGTTAGAAAACCATGTCAAAAGTGTGGGAAAAACGTCAGAGCTGGGAGAGAAATTCTCCCTAGCAGGAGAGGACGAACTTTCAAGCCTAAGTGCCTCCATCAACGACATGCTGGAAAGACTAGATCTTGCGAAGAAGAGTTTAATGGAATCCGAAAAGAGGTTTAGAAATGTATTCGAAGGGGCTGGGACTGCTCTGGCATTGGTAGACAGTGATATGAGGATTCATCGGGTAAATGCTCTTTTTGTAAAAATGTTCGGGTATTCCAAAGATGAGGTAGAAGGCAAGATCAGTTTTGCAGAGATAATAAATGAGCAAGATTACTCATTATTCCTTTCTCATCAGAAAAAGGCGCTTGAGGGAGAAAGTGCTCTTACATTTGAGGCTAGGGTTAAGGATAAGTACGGCAATACCATGTTCTGCCTGATTACTATCTCTATCGCACCTGAGACCCGAGAACTTATCGTTTCCTTTTTGGACATATCCAAGAAGAAGATTTTGGAAATAGAAATAAATGAACTTTTCAAAGAAATGAAACGGCTGGGGGAGATCATCGACAAGAGCCCTGCTATTGCCTTTATGTGGAGGGCTGAGGAAGGTTGGCCTGTGGAATACGTGTCCGGCAATGTCCAGCAGTTTGGCTATATCCCCAAAGATTTCGTAAGTGGGAAGATCAAATACGCAGAAATAATACACCCTGATGACCTCGAGAGGGTTAAAGAGGAAGTAATGGATTACACGAGAAAGGGTCTCGAAGAGTTTGCGCAAGAGTACAGGATTGTCACAGCAGGGGGCGACATTCGGTGGGTCTACAACAGGACATGGTTAAAAAGGGGAGAGGACGGGGCGCTGACCCATTACCAAGGCGTGGTCTTGGACATATCCGAAAGGAAGTGGATGGAGGAACAGATCAAGAAATACTCGGAGGAGCTCGAAAGGTACTCCAAGCACCTCGAGGAGCTCGTCGAGGAGAGGACCAAGGAGCTGAGAGAGAAGGAGCGGCTCGCGGCTGTAGGTCAGACGGCGATCATGGTGGGGCATGACCTCCGAAACCCACTGCAGGTCATGAAAAATGTACTCTACATCTTAAATGACAAAGTCACGAGTGCTGGTTTTGATCCAAAATTAAAGGAGGAGATACTGGAGAGACTTAAGATGATGGACCGACAGATATGGTACATGAACAAGATAGTTCTAGATCTTATGGACTTTTCTAAAGAAAGGGGCGCTGCGCCCACTCTTGTTAATCCTAGGTCGATTCTGGAAGAGCTAGTGGAGCAGGCCCCCTCTAACATTAAAGTGGTGATAGATTTAGACCAGAAAATGACTGCCTTCTTTGATGAGTACATCTTCAGGCGCGTATGCAGTAATTTGGTACTCAACGCGATCCAGGCTATGCCAAATGGCGGTACTTTAACAATAAGTGCCTACAGGGAGGGAGACTACTTCGTTATGAAGATAAGTGACACTGGAGCAGGAATACCAAAAGAGGTCTTAGATAAATTATTTACACCGTTCTTCACGACGAAGGCAAAAGGAATGGGGCTTGGTCTAGCCGTCTCCAAAAAACTTGTCGAGGCACACGGGGGATCCATAAACGTTGAGAGCGAAGTTGGAAAAGGAACAACATTTACAATAAAAATTCCGCAAGTACAATAGTGTAAATTGTGCCCCTTTTATGTGAAAAATAAACCTTTAGAAAGGATAAGCAGAAATACCAAAATGCTTACTTTTTTCTTTATTTTTCCCAACCAACGTTGTAAAATTAATTATTTATTTTTTCTTTAATTAAAATTAAAAACAGATATTGGTGTGAATAAAGATAATAGCGCCCAGATCATACTACCTAATGTGAAAGCCCATCGACTAGGACCTTTATGTTTTCAAATCTCAACCGGCTCTTATCACTATAACGTTGCAGTGGGCGTTCCTTACCACATAATCGGCCACACTTCCTAAAAGAACTCTCTTAAGGCCTGTGAGACCCCGCGACCCTATGACTATGGTGGAAATTTTGTTTTCATCTGCAAAATAGACCAAGCCTTCCCCCACCGTCCCCCAGAATGGCACTATCTTAGACGCAACCTCCTCTACCCCACGCTCAACTGCGATCTTTTCATATTTTTTTAAAAGTGGCTCTATCTTTTCCCTGACATCATGCGGAACTTTTGGGTAGTAGTCTGGAAAATGTGTAATTATGTGAGGGTATGCAGGCACTCCTGTCACCAAGGGCATTGAAGGGAGGGAGTGTATGTAAACTATAAAGAGCTTTGCGGAGTATCGCTTTGCTATATCAATGGCAACATCTAAAGCAGATTCTGCATATTTCGAACCATCTATTCCCACCAGAACTCTTTTTACCCACTCACCATTCAAAAGAACCACATTTTAAATTATTCTGATGGAGTATTTATCAGTTTATAATTTGCAAGCATGGAAATTCATAAGTCTCGTTTTCTCACTGGCAGTGCGACCATAACCAAAGAGGATGAATAAATCATCTGAAGGGTCTGATAATTTTTTTGACATGTTCGCGAAAGCAGTGACCAATAGTTACAAGTTTATATATTGTTCCTTATATATCATTGAATAATATCATATCTTCTATGGAGCGGGGGATACGTTTGGAAGAGAAAAGGATCCTCATAATTGATGATGATGAAGACATTGTTGAGAGTCTCTCGACATTGCTAAGTAATGCTGGTTATGTGGTAGACGTCGCTCTGAACGGAGAAGAAGCTATCAAAAAATCCAAAGAAAAGGTCTACAACGTCGCACTAATCGATGTTGTACTGCCAGACATGACTGGGATTGATCTCTTAACGAAACTTGAAGAAAGAAAGCCTGCGACCAGGAAGATCATAATAACCGGATACGCTTCACTTGACAATGCGGTCAAGGCATTGAATCTAGGGGCTGATGCGTATCTGATCAAGCCGGTAGACCCGGAGGAGCTAATAAGCACAGTGAAAAAGCAGATCGAGGAGCAAGAAAACGAACTCGCTATAACTCAAGAAAAGATTGTTAAGTTCATTGAAACTAGGGTAAGAGAGTTAGAGAAAGAGGGAATGGCGAAGGAAGAGAATAAGGATTAGCCTGTTGGACAAAGGCGCTATGGTGAAAGTGGATAAAAGATAAAAAAATAATAAATAAAAAAAAATAAGAAATAAAAGGAAGGCAGGACGATGGGGGGCTTCGCTGGCGAGATCTCTAAGGTTTTAAAAGACAGACCATTCGAACAGGTGGCACTTCAAAGCTTAACCGAGATATTCGGCGAGAACAATATACAAAGCCTAGTATTTCATATTGGTGGAGAGGTGACTTTTAAAGATCCTGAGCTATTTGAAAAAAAGATCAGAGCATTGTTCAAAGATGGTGCAGAGTTGATCTTGAATCACATAATGTATAACGCCCTTAGGACCGCAGTGCCTGAGAAGGAAACAGTTCAAAATCAATTTTTAAGGGGAAAGTCATGGAAAAATGACCAATAGTGATATTAACCCTGAGGATTTTTTGAAGGTTTTCAGTTTTTTGGATGATTCAGATATAATGCTTATCGTTTTGGACAGTGAGTGGAAGGTAAAATTTCTGAATAAAAAAGCATGTGAGTTCTTTGACGTAACTAAACAAGATATGGTTGGGAAGGACCTTCTGCTTGAGACCAGCGTCCGTGGCTGGGAAGAATTGCGAGAAGCTTTCCGTTCAAAGATAAAAATGGAGGGATTTTTTAAGCAGGAGCTCAGAGCCTCAACGAAAGATGGTCACGTTCAGTCAGCCACTTTCGAATTCATGGTCTTCAAGAAGGGAGGGGCTGAGTGGGTAGTTGGAGTGGGCGTGCCCACAAACTCACCAGCACGGGATTGGCTGGAAATTTTAGACCTTCTGATAGAGGAAAGAACTGAGGCGATAAGGGAATCAGAGAGTAAGTACAGAGAGCTTGTTGAACTGGCCAAGTCAATAATATTCAAATGGGACGCCGAAGGCAAAGTCGTATGGATGAATGAGTATGGTCTGAAATTTTTTGGATTTGCGGAGGAGGAGATAATTGGCAGATCCGTCTACGAGACTATAGTGCCTAGGATTGAGAGCACGGGGAGAGACCTGAGTACGCTCGTGAGGGATATCGTCGAAAAAGAGGATGAATACTCTTCAAACATAAACGAAAATGTGAAGAAGGACGGCACAAGGGTTTGGATCCACTGGTCAAACAGGCCCATAAAGGACAGCAAAGGGAATCTGGTGGCAATACTTTCAATTGGCACAGACATCACTGACAGAATAAAAATGGAAAAGATGCAGGAGTACGAGTTGAAGAAGAGCAAGGCCCTCTCAAAGCTTTACGGTCTACTGGTCTCCCCTGCAATAAAAATTAGCGACGTTGAAGATGCCATATTGGCCGAGGCTATGGAGATCACCGAGAGCGGGTGCGGATTCGTTGGCAGGGTTGACCCTAAAACTAGAGAGTTAGTTTCCAATATCGCCCAGCTGCCTGAGTGCAAGGTGAAAGAGAAGAAGATAAAACTAAGCACAGATAATAAACCCAAGTCGCTAATTGAGTTCGCCCTCAGCAACCTGAAGCCGTTCTATACGAACTCTCCGAGGTCTCATCCTGCATACAAGGGAGAGCCTGAATGGCACGTTAAAGTTGAGCGCTTCCTCGCGGCTCCGATACTGGTAGATGACAGAGTGATGGGCATAATTGCCCTTGCCAACTCCAAAAGGGACTATGATGATCGCGACGTGGAAACTGTCTCTGAGATGTCCAAATACTTTGTACTCGCGATGCAGAGAATAAATTACGAAGAAGAGTTAATCTTTAGAGAAAACCTCTACAAAACGCTCTTTGAGAATGCGCCGGTGCCAACCCTGCTGATTGACGAAAATGGCACACTTTCAAACGTAAACGCAGCATTTGAGAAGCTCTCTGGTTACACAAAGGAAGAGGTTGAGGGCAAGAAAACTTGGAAGGAATTTGTATTCTCGGAAGACCTCAAGAGGATGGAGGCATACAGAGCTGAGAGGCTCGCGGGGCGTTACGCGCCTCCATCTTACGAATTCAGGTTTCTGGATAAGAAGATGAACGTGCACGAGGTCCTAGCTAACGTCTCATTAATCCCCGGAACTAAGAAAACCATCACCTCCTTCATAGATCTCACTGACATTAAGAGGCTCCAGGAGGAGCTCAAGAGGAGCAAGGAAGCGCTCGAGAGGTACTCCAAGCACCTCGAGGAGCTCGTCGAGGAGAGGACCAAGGAGCTGAGAGAGAAGGAGCGGCTCGCGGCTATAGGCGAGGCTGCAACCTCCGTAGCCCACGACCTGAAGAGCCCGCTGCAGGTGCTGATAAATTCCGTCTACATTGCCAAGATGGGCATATCCAAGTTACCTGCCCCCATGGTTGAGCAGTTGAAGAGTTCTGGCGTTTTGGAGAGTCTTAGCAGGATAGAAAAACAGATAGGTTACATCAACAGAATCCTCTTGGACCTTCAAGAGATATCTAGACCGATAAAGCCAGAAGCCACAAATGTTAACCTGGGGACATTGGTCAAAGAGAGCCTGCAATCCGTCACCGTGCCGGATAACATCGAGTTGACGATCCCGGAAGGAGATTTGGACGCCAGACTAGACCCGCATCTCATGAGAAGGGTCCTTGTTAACCTGATCGAGAACGCAGTTCAAGCCATGCCCAAGGGCGGAAAGCTGGAGATAGCGTGCGCGAGGGTGGACTCGGAGCTGCTTATCACCGTAAAGGACACTGGCATAGGTATGCCCAAGGAGGTCGTCGAGAATGTATTCAAGCCCTTCTTCACGACAAAGACCAAGGGGACTGGCTTCGGTCTCTACACGTCCAAGCGTATTGTTGAGGCACACGGAGGGAAAATATCTGTTGAGAGTGAGGTTGGAAAGGGAACAACATTCACGATCCGGATCCCAATAAAACAATGATGCAGAATCGGTGAAGTTTATGGATGCTGAAAGAGATGAGAACCTGGAAAAGGACGCCAGTCACAACTCCGCCGGTGAAGGCGATACTGGTAATGATGCCAATACCAACGCAGATGGCGTTACCTATACCTATATCGATGCCAATGCCGATGGCGGTAAGGACACGGTCAAGAATAAGATCAGAGGCATCCGGGGCTTTCTTATAGACCTGGATGGCTGTGTTTACAGGGGCGACACGCTTATAGAAGGTTCGGATGTAGCCATTAAGGCTCTGAAGGGGTCTGGGCGGAAGGTACTTTATTTGACCAACAACTCAACCAAAACGCCCCAGGAGTATGCAATGAAGCTTAGGCGGTTAGGAGTAGATGCAGATCCCGCAGAGATCTTGACCTCGGCAGTCGCAACAGCCGCATATATGCGCAGGTTCGAGAGGAACTCATGCTATGTGATAGGGGAGGAGGCACTGAGATCAGCCCTTGCGCAGGAGGGGTTTACCATTGTTGAAGAAGGAAATGAGGGGCGCGCAAAGTATGTGGTGTGCGGCCTCGACAGGGGTCTTACATACGGTAAATTGGCAGCCGCATGTGCGGCCGTGCAGAGAGGCGCGAAGTTCATAGCGACAAATACCGACCCGAACCTCCCAGTGGAAGGAGGTTATCTGCCAGGGGCGGGCTCTATCGTTGGGGCTGTGAGGATAGCCACAGGTGTGAGGCCGATTGTGGTGGGGAAGCCATCAAGGTACATAATGGAAATAGCCCTGGAGCGGCTCGGTCTAAATAAGGAAAAAGTAGCCATCGTGGGGGATCGGATCGATATAGACGTGAAAGCGGGAAAAGTCGCCGGGATATACACGGTGCTTGTCTCCTCAGGAGGTTATTTAAAGGTAAGAAAGATGGGACTAACCCCCGACCTTGTGGTCAGGAGCCTATACGATCTTGTGGCCCTCCTCTGATTTTTTTTATTTAAATGTTTAAAAAATGTATATAAATACTCGGGAAGATTTTTAATAAGGGTGTATAAAGCTTGGAGGTTGTGGATCCTCTAACCGGAGACCTTGTAGAGGTCGTAGGGTTCTCCGATCTCCGCATCGGCAAACTCCGAAGAGGAAAGGTTAGAGACGTATATGACTTGGGCGATGAACTCTTGATTTACCACACTGACAGGGTCTCAGCTTTCGATGTCGTTCTGCCGACCCTCATACCTCACAAAGGGGAGTACCTCCAGAGACTCTCGGTCTACTGGATGGAGAAGAGCAGAAAAGTCTTCCCCAACCACCTCATCGCCGTGGTCGATAGCAGAACCATTCGGGTGAGGAAGGCTAAAAGGATTGACATCGAATGGGTCGTCAGGAAGTACCTCTACGGTTCTCTCTGGAGGGAGTACAGCGAAGGGAAAAGAGAGCTTTATGGCATAAAGCTTCCTTCGGGACTGAGGAAGGCAGAGGAGCTCCCCTCGCCCATTGTAACTCCGACAACTAAGGTGGACAAGGGTCACGACCAGGCGATCACGAAGAGAGAAGCCCTGGAGCGCGGTCTTTTGGACAACGAAACTTGGGATGCCTTGGAAGATGCCTCCATCAAGTTGTACGAGTTTTATGAGAGGGAGGCGAAGGCGAAGGGTTTGATAATACCCGATTTCAAGCTAGAGTTCGGCTGGGTCGGGGGTGAACTCATCCAGATCGACGAGCCCCCCACGCACGACTCGGCAAGAATATGGGCATCCAGCTACTACAGGGTCGGGGAGAGTCAGGAGGACCATTGCCTTGACAAGGAGTTCTTGAGGGAATGTCTCAGGAGGATGGGTTTTCATGGAGAGGGCGAAGCTCCGATACTGCCGCCGGTTGTTGTCGGTGAGGTTGAGAAGAGATGTATAGGTGCATACAGGATCTTGGCAGAGGGGGAAAAGATAGAGGCGCTTGGGCTCCTGTCCGTTGATGCTATTTTTAAATGAACTAGTCAAAAATCTTTAAAAACATATCCTTTTATATACACGTTCATAGCAAAGAGATGGTGATAAATGGTTGGGGAGAAGTGTGGGGTCTATGCTGCCAAGTGCCTTGACGGGGGAGAAGTCTTCTCCAACCTGTACTGGGGAATTGTGGCCCAGAACCACAGGGGGCACGAGTCTTACGGTTTCTTGACCTATTCTGACGGTTTCAGGAGGTACGTCGACCTGGGGCTGGTCCCGAGGATAGAGAGGGAGGAGTTTTTGAGGTGGAAGATCCTCCTCCCCGGGAGTGTTGGGATAGCCCACGTCAGGTACGGGACCTCAGGGAAGAGGGATCTGTATTCCCACCTTAAAGACGCTCAGCCAATCGTTTCTGTCAAGGGTAAAAGGAGGGTGGGAATCGCGTACAATGGAAATATTGTGAATGTGGGCTGGTTGAAGGAAGAGGTGATGAGCAAGGGGGTAAAACTGAGGACAACCTCGGACACCGAGCTCCTCTCGAGGTACCTGTTGGAGAAGTGTGAAAAAGGTCTGATCGAGGGCATACATGCTTGCATGGAGAACGTGGAGGGTGCCTTCTCGGTTGTCGGTCTGGACTCGAATGGCAGGATGTTTGCATTCAGGGACCCGTTGGGGATGAGGCCGCTACTCTACGGCAATAAGGGCTCCTTGATGGCAGTCTCCTCTGAAAGTGTTGGGCTTAACATAAACGAGGTAGGCGTGATAGGCGAGATAGAGCCAGGGGAGGCGATAATATTTGGCGAGTCTGTTGAGAGGGTGAGAATTGTCAAGAGGGGCAGGAGGGCGTTCTGTGGTTTCGAGTTCTCATATTTCATGAGGCCTGACTCCGTAGTAAATGGAAGGTTTATTTACAAGATCAGGGAGGAGCTGGGGCGCAGGCTGGGCAGAAGGTATCAAGAGTTTGTCAAAAAGGCTGACCTAATAGTCTCAATACCAGAGACCGCCGACGATGCCGCCTACGGTCTTCACGAAGAGACAGGGATCAGGTGGGAGAGGATGCTCAGGAGGCATAGGTTCGTGACTCACAGGGCGTTCATCATGGACCCAACTGAGAGGGTCTCCACCATTGACAGGAAGATAAACGTCCTGAATGGCAACCTTCAAGGAAAGAGGGTGATAGTGGTGGAGGACAGCATAGTCAGAGGCGACACGACCAAGACCGTGATAAGGAAGCTGAGGGAGAGTGGTGCCGAAAAGGTTTACGTATTCGTCACCTTCCCTAGGATAACGCACCCTTGCTTTTACGGAATAGACATGGCAACCTTCTCAGAACTCATCGGTTTCTTCTACGACGAGAATGGAATAGCCGAGAAGATCGGGGCAGACGCGGTCTGCTACCAAACACTTGAAGATTTTGTCGACGCCACAGGAATGAGAATGGGGGATCTTTGCATGGCTTGTACCACAGGGTTGTATCCCACGGAGCTGGCACAGAAGATAGCGGACAGGGCCAGGACGAGGATTGAGGTGAAGGGAAGCGGCAGGATTTATGAAAGCGCGGAGGTGTGAGGGATGGCTGGGATACTGGGCATTTACCTTTTTGATGAGAGATGGGATGTCTACAACTTTGGGGTCTTTGGGCTTATGGCTCTCCAACACAGGGGGCAGGAGACTGTTGGACTGGAGGTCTTTGGGAAGTCTAGGGGGAAGATTGAGGGAGAGGGGCTTGTGGACCAGGTACTTGTAAACAACAAAACTGCAGGGCATATCTGCCTCGGGGCGGTCTCGCCTTACCCTGCATCTAACGGCGAGATCCAGCCGATAAGGTTGAGTGAAAACGTCTCCCTGGCGATAGATGGGAAGATCCTGAGGATAGACGGGTACCAGTGGGATCCCACGCTGAGCTATGAGGGAAACTTAAGGAGGGCGCTCGAAGGCGATAGCGTAGAGGAAATTCAAGAGTTTTTCTCGAGGTGCAGGGGTGGCTTCTCTTACATAGCCCTCAACGGCAAGCCCGAGATGGTTGCTGGTAGGGGAGACCTTGGAGTAAAGCCGCTCGTCCTCGGAAAGATGGGATTTGAGGGAGGGATCGTCTCCTCTGAGAGCTGCGTCATGGACATAATAGGGGAGCGGGTCCCCATAAGCCCTGCAGAGAACATCGAGCCAGGAGAGGTGAGGATCTTCACGCCGCTCTCGGCACACGCAGAGCGGTTGAGGAACTGCAGCAGGAGGGCTTACTGCAGTTTTGAGTACGTCTACCTCGCCAGACCGGACTCTTACATAAACGAAATTCCTGTCTACAGGGTCAGGAGGAAGATCGGGGAGGTCCTGGCGGAGGAGGGGCGCGTTGAGGCGGACGTTATCATCGGGGTGCCTGAGACTGCCGTACCTTTTGCCATGGCCTACTCAAATTCCACAGGGATCCCTGTGGAGAAGGGCTTCGAGTTGACGGGCAGGAGGGTCAGGAGCGCGATGAAGCCCAATCAGATAGAGAGGCTGAAGGGGGTCCAACTAAAGCTGAATGTTATAAGCGAGGCGGTGAGGGGGAAGAGGGTGGTACTCATCGATGACAGCGTGGTCAGGGGAAACACCCTCGCGAACATCGTCTACCTGATGAAGGAGAAGGGCGCAAAGGAGATACATGTCCGGATCGGGAGCCCCCACATAGTCTCCCACTGCCCGTTCGGCGTCGAGGTCCCGCCGGAGGACGAGCTCATAGGCAGGCACCTGCCGGAGGAGAAGATAGCGGAGGTCGTTGGCGCCGACTCCTTCAGGTACCTGAGCATAGACGGGCTCGTCGAGGCGACTGGGTTGAAGTTTGATGACCTGTGCCTGGGTTGCTTTAACGGTAATTACCCGGAGGTGTGATTGTGAAGGTTCTGCTAGTCGGCGGTGCTGGAAGGGAGCACGCAATAGCCCTCACACTAGCAAGGAGCGTACACCAGCCAAGGCTCTACTGCCTTTCTGAAATGGTCAACCCTGGCATCAAAAAGTTGGTGGACAGTAGCAGGGGCGAGTACTTCAGGGGCGATATCAATGATCCGGGGCACGTCGCGAATGTGGCAGAGGAGGTCGGGGTGGACTTCGTTTTCGTTGGTCCGGAGGAGCCGAACTTTCATGGGGTGCCTGACAGGCTTGAAGAGAAGGGCATTCCGTGCATAGGTGCCAACAGGGCAGTTTCTGAGTTGGAGATGTCTAAGGCGAGCATGAGGGACCTGCAGTGGAAGTACAAGATCCCGGGCAGGCTATGGTACAAGAAGTTCAGAACGTATGAGGAGGCAATCCCCTACATCGAGGAGTACGCCGACAGTATCGCCCTAAAGCCAGCTAGGCAAGCCGGCGGCAAGGGCGTGAAGGTCATAGAAGACTTTCAGGTCTACCTTCAAGAAGACAAGAGGAGAGTTAAGAGGGAGCACGCAGAGTCCATAGTCAAGGAGTACATGAGGGGCTATGAAGATACAGAGTACAGGCTCCTGATAGAGGAGCGGGTTTGGGGACCAGAGTACACGCTCCACTGCTTCACAGACGGGAGGACCGTACTGCCGATGCCGGTCGTTCAGGACAACAAGCACGCGTTCGACGGGGACCTTGGGATGGAGACTGGTGGGATGGGCTCCGTCTCTTGCGGGATGAATCTTAGGTATGGGATCGACGACGAGAGGAGCATAATAACAGAAGAGGAGTACAAAAGGTCTGTGGAGATAGTCAGGATGATGATAGAGGCGATACAGAGGGAGACTGACAAGAAGTACCACGGGGTCGTCGCAGGTCAGATGATGCTGACCTCGGTTTGGGGACCAACTGTCATAGAGATGTACTCGAGGCTAGGCGATCCAGAGGCTGCAAATGTCCTTACCATGCTCAGGACCGACCTGGTTGAGATCTGCGAGGCGATAATCGGGGAGAGGCTAAACACCATCAAGGCGGAGTTTGACGACAGGGCTGTGGTTGTTAAGGCAGTGTGTCCGGAGGGCTACCCGAGCAAGAGGGACCTTGCGAGGGGTCATCCCGTTAGGATCAGCGTTGACAACGGCACAGGATCCATCCTTTGGGCCTCCGCAGATCTGGTCGACGGGAGGGTCTTGACTGGGGGGTCGAGGATTGTGGAGTGCGTGGGCACAGGGAGTAGCATACCCGAGGCGAGCTCAGTAGCCGAAAGGCTGTGCGGAGCGGTCTCACTTGAGGATGGCTGGAAGGTCTTCCACAGGAGCGATATCGGCTCTGAGAAGTTCATGGAGAGGAGGATCGCCTTGGCAAACATGGCACGCGAGATCTACCAATACAGGGAGAGGAAGGGGCTTCTCGGGAAGAGGATGATGTGGATACCCGGGAAGGGCTTAGTTGAGGTGGGATAGAATGGTAAAGAAATTGACCGAGGAAGAAAGGATCAAGCTTCTCAAGAATGTAAATAGCTACAGGAGAGAGTTTGAGGATAGACTCTCCCCACTTGATGGGCTGAGGCATGACAAGCCTGTGACGTTCATCTCTGTGGGTGGAGGCGAGCTTGGCGACTTGGCTGTGACCGCCGCCAAGAGGATCTATGGCGGGCTCTCGGGCGGGATCCGGACAATTGCCTTTGATAGGTACAACGGGTTCCCGGCTCAAGACTCCTCTGACTACTATGAGATCTTCGACATGAAGGATGGAGACGCCTTGGAGAACTACATAAGGAAGTACATTCCAGACCCGAACGAACCCCATGCCATATACCTTGAGGTGGAGATGATAGATACCGAGAGGACCTTCAGGCTTGGCATGGAGGAGGGCTATAGAGTTATGTCAACACCATACGGGCCACTAGTCTGCATGGACAGGCACGCGACGAAGATGATGTTCGACATGCTTCGGCTCGAGAGGGTGGAATGGGCATACGCCAGGAGTGACGAGGAGGTGAGGAGGATCGCTGCAGACTTCGGACTCCCGGTGATCGTCAAGCCCGTAATGACCTCGAGCGGGCACGGCACATCAATTGTGAAGGACGAAGAGTCCCTCAAGAAGGCGTACGCCCACGCTAGGGAGCACGCGAGGGGTATAGGGGAGGAGGTGATAGTTGAGAGGTTCCTGCCGGATTTGAAGTCCTACGGCACCGAGGTAACTCAGATAGTCGTCCGGCACTTCGACGGCGACGGAAAGATCGTCGACTCTTTCCTTCCACCCATAGAGCACAGGAGACCTGGGGCCACCTATCATGAGAGCTGGCTCCCTGCTACGATATCTCCTTTGGCTGCTCGGAGGTGCAGGGAGTTCGCCGGAAAGATCGCAGATTTCCTCGGGGGCATAGGGGTCTATGCGGTTGAACAGTTCGTTATCGGGGATAGGGTGTACAACAACGAGGTCGCAAACAGGCCTCACGATACCGGTCTGATAACTAGGTGGATGCTGAACATGGATGAGGGCGGACTGCAGTTGACATCAACTCTTGGTCTTCCTTTGAGCAGTTCCTCCACTGAGATCTCGAGGAAGGGAGTTTATGGGGTCGCTCATGTGGTCCTGGCGCCCGACGGCTTTGAGGGGGAGAGAAAAGTCATAAGCGTTGACATGGGGGCGATCCACAGGTTCATGGGATCTGGTGAAGACTTCTGGTACTTCGGGAAGCCGTCGGCGTACGCTGGCAGAAGGATGGGGCTGGCTGTGGCTTTCGCCGAGGATCTCAACTCCGCGAGGCATGGCGCAGAAAGGCTGGCCCACTTTGCCGAGGGCTGTATACTCTACGGAGGTGATTAGTGTGCCAAAGGTCGCAGTTGTAATCGGGAGCAAATCTGACTCCAGCGCAGGAGAGGAGGCTGTTGGGGTTTTGAAGGAGTTCGGTCTGGATGTTGATTACAGAACTATCTCTGCCCACAGGAGCCCAGATGAGCTAGACTCGTTTGTAAAGTCAACAGACGCTGAGGTATTCATTGCGGTCGCCGGCCTCTCAGCGGCACTGCCCGGAGTTATCGCCTCAAAGACCACTAAGCCAGTCATAGGGGTTCCGCTAAGCGTAAAGTTGGGGGGCTTGGATGCCCTGCTATCGATGGTGCAGATGCCGCCTGGCGTCCCTGTCGCCACAGTTGGCATTGACAACGCAAAGAATGGGGCTATTCTGGCGGTCGAGGTGCTGGCGCTGAAGTATCCGGAGCTTAGGGAGAAGCTAATGGAGAGAAGGGGGCTGAAGAGGGCATGATGGTGAGGATCGAGGTCAAACTCAAGAGTGGGCACTTTGACCCAGAGGGGGACGTCACTGCCAAGTCGCTAAGGGACCTTGGCTTTCCTGTGAATAGCGTGAGGGTGAGTAAGGTATACACAGTTGAGCTAGATGCCAACAGCAGGGAGAAGGCAATGAGCACAGCGCGGGATATGTGCAGGAAACTCCTGGCAAACCCAACCAAGGACGACTTCTTCATAGAGGTGCTAGCGGGTGAGGGAGGGGCTGATTAGAAGGTTCCCAGGACTCTCTTTGGTGGAGTTAGATCTCTCCAAGGCGGAAGACGAAGACCTTTTGGAGATAAGCCAGACGATGGGTCTAGCCCTCAGCCTAGGCGAGATGAGAGCCATAAAGGGTCACTACTCGAGACCCCTCACAGACGTGGAGATTCAGACATTCGGGCAGACATGGTCGGAGCACTGCATCCACAAGACATTCAAGGGCATTGTAGAGGTCGAGGGCGGGAGGAGGATAAATGGGCTACTAAAGGAGTATATAATGAGGGCGACCAAGGAGCTCAACAAGCCCTGGTGCTACTCGGTCTTTGAGGACAACGCCGGGCTGATAGAGTTCGACCAAGGTTATCTGGTGGCTGCAAAAGTGGAGACTCACAACCACCCCTCTGCTGTTGAGCCGTTTGGTGGCGCCGCGACGGGCGTGGGAGGGGTCATAAGGGACATCCTGGGGGTGTGGGGTGAGCCCATAGGGAACGTCGATGTCCTCTGCTTCGGTCCACTTGACCTTCCCTACGAAAGTCTACCCCCCGGTCTTAAGCACCCAAGTTACATCTACAAGGGAGTCATTGCCGGAATTGGGAGCTACGGTAACAACATGGGCATACCAACGGTATCAGGAGCGATATTCTTCGATTCTGGGTACATTGGAAACCCGGTCGTCTACTGTGGCTGCGTTGGTATACTTCCCAAAGGTTCTTACGTGAAGGATACCAAGGAGGGTGACTATGCAGTCTTGGCAGGGGGCAGGACTGGAAGAGACGGAATACACGGCGTCACATTCGCCTCCACCGACCTGATGGAGGACACCGACAGACTCAGACCTGCTGTCCAGATACCCAACCCCCTCGTGGAGGAGCGCCTCAGGCGCGCAATAGTCACTATAAGGGACAGGCGGCTGGCATCGGGCATCACAGACCTCGGGGGAGGCGGGATCTCATGCGCAACAGGGGAGATGGCTCACAGGTCCGGGCTTGGAATAGAGGTGGACCTTGATGTTGTGCACCTCAAGGAGCCAGACCTGGCGCCCTGGGAGATATGGATCTCCGAGTCTCAAGAGAGGATGCTCCTGTCAGTCCCTGAGAGGAACCTTGGAGACGTGCTGGGGGTCCTTGAGGATGAAGACGTGGAGGCATGCGTGCTGGGCAGGTTTAATGGGAGCGGGAGGCTGAGAGTCCACTACAGAGGTTTGGTGGTCTGCGACCTCGATCTCGATTTTCTCTACAGCCCACCCAAAGTGGTCCGGAAGGCTTCAAGTGTGGAATACGTGCCAACCCCCTTAACCCTCCCCGAACCAAAGGACCTTGCTGAAGAGCTGCTGATGGTACTTTCGGATCCGAACATAAGGAGCAAGGAGGAGGTCATCAGGACCTACGACCATGAGGTTAGGGGATGCACCGCTGTCAAGCCCCTCCAAGGAGATCTTGGCGGGCCCAATGACGCGGCCGTTATCAAGCCCCTGAGGGACTCATGGATGGGGCTCGTGATCTCCTGCGGGATAAACCCTTTCTACCCAGACCCATACTGGATGGCTGCTGCATCCATAGAGGAGGCAATCCGGAACAACGCTTCTGTCGGTGGGAGGAGGGTCGCCCTCCTCGACAACTTCGTCTGGGGGAACCCAGAGAGGGATGACCGGATGGGGAGTCTTGTGAGGGCTGCTGAGGCATGCTACGATTTCTCAAAGGCCTTAGATGCACCTTTCATATCCGGGAAGGACAGCTTGTACAATGAGTCGCCCTTGGGGCCAGTGAGACCCACGCTATTGATAACTGGAATAGGGATCATCCCAGACGTGAGGAAGGCCATTACTGTAGATCTGAAGGAGGAAGGAGACCCTGTTTACGTTCTCGGGGTGACTAGGAACGAACTTGCCGGCTCAATCTATCTGAGGAACAAGGGGCTCGGTGGAGGGGAGTGTCCAAAGGTGGATGCGAAGATCTCCAAAGATACCATAAGGTCGGTGATTGAAGCTATTGACTCCGGTCTAGTAGCAGCTTGCCACGACGTCTCGGAGGGAGGGATAGGAGTAGCAGCGGCGGAGATGGTCATGGCTGCCAAGTTAGGACTATCTCTTGACCTTCGCAAAGTCCCCTCAGACGTAAACAGGTCGGACGTTTTACTCTTCTCAGAGTCCACATCTCGGTTCTTGGTGGAGGTGAAGAGGGATCGCGCCAGCGAGTTTGAGGAGATCCTTCATGGAGTGCCTTGCGGCAAGGTAGGTGTTGTGGGGGGGAAGACTTTCAGGATTGTTGGCTTAGATGGCGCTATCTGGGAAGTTGGCATATCAGATCTGAGGCGCGCGTGGAGGGGTGGCGATGGACCTTAGGAGGGCAAAAGCCTGCATAGCGAGGGTTGGCGGTACCAACTGCGACTTGGAGGTGAAGGTGGCGCTCGAGCACCTGGGGCTCAAAACAGAAATACTTCATATGAAACAGATCTTGAAGAGAGGACTCTCTGAATACCACCTTCTTGTCTTTCCCGGTGGTTTCTCCTATGGAGACTACGTCAGGGCAGGTGCGATCTGGGGCAAGGAGGTCCACTCCAAGATCAAGTCTGAGCTCGAGGCTTTCATAGAGGAGGAGAAGCTTGTAATGGGAGTTTGCAACGGATTCCAGGTGATGATCGAGGCTGGCATATTGCCTAATGGTGAGCTGGTCGAGGTCCCTAAGGCGGCACTCGCAAACAACGCGTCTGCCAAGTACGAGTGCAGGTGGGTTTACATCAAGGTAGAGAGGGGCGAGACTCCCTTCACAGGAGATCTTGGGACTGGAGAGCTTCTGAAAATACCTGTGGGGCACGGTGAGGGTCGGTTCATTCCAGCCTCCGAGGAATCCTTAAAGGAGCTTATTGACGAGGGGTGCGTTTTATTCAGATATGCGATGCCTAATGGTGAGGCGGCGGGGGGCAGGTACCCTTACAACCCGAACGGCTCAGTCTACGACATTGCGGGGATATGCAATGGAAAAGGGAACGTTATGGGGATGATGCCGCACCCAGAGAGGGCTTTTTTCGGTTGGCAGCTGCCCGAAGGGAGAAGCGCCCCATACGGAGACGGAAAGAGGATCTTCCAAGGCATAATAAAATACCTGCAGAAGTACTGAGCGGCTCTATGTTCTGGTCAGATTTAACGCCAAAAATCCCCAAGTGGCAAATAACCTTATAACCCTGTGAAATTTTTCGGTATCCAGTATTGGGAGGTATATTGAGTGTCTCAGAAACAGGCTAGCCCAGCGCCACTTGGTCTTGCAGCCTTTGCGATGACGACCACGACACTTTCGCTGTTCATTCTGGGTTTATTACCTGCCGAAGGGATAGGAGTAGTGATACCATTAGCAGTAGCATACGGTGGCATTATCCAAGTCCTTGTGGGCTACTGGGAGTGGAAGAGTGGAAACACTTTCGGTCTGGTGGCTTTCACCTCATACGGGGCTTTCTGGCTCTATTACGCAATGCTCAATCTATTTGCGGGCTGGGGTTTTGTGAGCCTCCATCCAGCAGCCACCGGAGCTGTCCTCATCCTTTGGGGTTTCTTTACATTCTACCTCTGGATTGCATCGCTTAAGACCAACCTCACAACATCTCTTGTGTTCCTTTTCTTGTGGCTCGCATTCCTACTGTTAGGATTGGGAGACATAACTGGCAGCAGGATCATCATCATGAGCGGAGGCACAATTGCGCTAATCACAGCCGTGGCGGCGTGGTACAACTCACTCGCGATAGTGATAAACGAAACCTACGGGAAGGTCGTCATACCACTCGGAAAGGCTCCCAAGTAACTTTTTTTATTTTTGACATTTTTAGCGGAAAATCCACGGTATCTACGGGTTTGGTGGCACATGAAAATGAACGTTATTAAAGGGTGCCCAGAAAACCCAGAGCTTTAGCTCTCGGATGAATCGGCTAGGATTAAATAGTTTTAGGTCGAAAAAATGCTTGGGATGTTCCCTTGCAGAAGGATCTTCAAGTATGCGTGGTTGGAAGAGTCTTCAAGCCGAATGGAAGAAAGGTTTTAGCCTTAAACAGAACCCTAAGCGAGTAGTTCAGGCTTGTGAGGTGGCACCTCAGCTTCAAAAGTCTAAGATCATTCTGCACGAAAGGTACTATGAGAGAGCCAAAGAACTCTTCAGCCTGAACACTGCCTTAATCCAGACCGCGAGGGACAAGGCCGTTGAGATATTGATGAGCTTCGAAAAACAGGAGAGGGGAGAGCGTTTTAAATCTAAAGAGGATATCAATTCGCTTCCACAGTAGGTGCTACAGCTTCTCTAAGACTACCAACGCTCTGACGCCTTACTGGCTGACGCTGAGCCTAACAGGAGGGAGAGAGTCAGCCTACCGATACTCTTCGGAGAGAGACAGAGGATTGAGGAAGCCTTCAGGGGAGAATGGCATTTCCCGACAGTTGAAATTGTTAAGCGCAATGGAAAATGGCACGCCCACTTCATTTTGAAGAAGGCTGTTGAAGTTCCCGATGAACCCGAGGGGCACATCAGAAGGGCTGAGCTCTGAAGACCCATTCAGGGACTATACCTCGGCAAATAGAATAAAGGTGAGGGGAAGGGAAAGCCCTGATCCGCCTGCTGAGAAGAGGCCTATACTGGTGGAGATACCAGCAAGCCTCATCGTTGAAGCAGGAAGCCCCTTACGATAGCGGGGGGTAGTTCACCGCATTGAATACCGTCAATATGCAAATACCAAAATCGAGAGTACGAGTGCATGCAGATCCACCCAACCCTCACAATTAAAAAATAAAAAGGGATTTTTAAGGTCAGAGGACGGATGTGGTTTGGATTCTCTGATCCTTAATTAAAAGCTTCTCACAACTTCTTTTAGACTCTTCTTCCTTTGCCGTGGGGATGGTTTCTGTTTTGGATACCCAAAGGCTAGAACCGCGACAAGCCGCATCTCTTCTTTGTTCACTTTAAAGAATTCATAAAATTTATCCTCCATCAATAAAGGTACGCCGAACCAGCATCCACCAATGCCCATTCCATGAGCCGCCAAAAGCATGTTTTCAATGGCAGCGGCAGCGCTCTGCTCCGCCCATCTCTCTTCAACATCCGCTCTTGTATAGTAACGAGCCCGCATGTCTGTAAAAACGGCGACATAGAATGGCGCCTTGTACAGCCCTGCCTCAACCTTCTTCTCCCATTTCTCTATCTGATCCTTGGGCCAAGGAACCTTGAGCATCTCAGTGAAGTATGCCCTCTGTGCGTCCACAAGCAACTTATGGAGTCCATCGAGGCTATCCTTCGACTCCACCGCCACAAAGTACCACTGTTCGTTTCCGCCGGCAGTGGGGGCTCTTATTGCGGACTCCAATATCAACTGTTTTTCCTCCTCTTTAAGCGGCTGATCGAGAAAATCCCTTACCATGGTTCTTGTATTGATAGCTTCCATTAGATCCACATAAACCACCAAAATCCTTTTCTTTTCTCTGCGTTATTATTAGTTGCGGTCTGGACAGTTGATACTGCTTTCTGACCACTCTTGTGGAATCTTCACGCATCATTTTGAGGAGTTTCTATGGTAGCTCGGGGCACTATCCGACCGATTGTTAGCTGAGCTGCTCTCCTTGGTTGGCAAAGTTTTTAAAGATAAAAATGTTACTCAATGTAATGATGGAAGGTCGAAAAATAATTAACTAACCAGTCATAACAGATCGTAAAGTCGGTGTGAGCCTAAACCGATGATACTGTATGAGCTGTTCCAATGATAGTCCCGAGCTCCTTCCAACAAAACCAAATGAGCGAATTGTAGGAACGGTAGGATACACACTGATGGTTGTCGCGCTTACAGTAGCGATCTCAATATTCTTTCTTGGATGGATCTCCCAGATACTGGGTTTATCCTTGGTGCAGGCTGTGGTCAGCTCTTTTATAGGGAGTGGTGCAGTGGCAGCTCTTTTGTATCTGAATGGCTATGTTGGAGTAAAGGAGGGCATACCATACCCCATACAGCTCAGGCTCTCATTCGGCAACAGGGGCGCCATGTTGCCGATGCTGATGGTGGTGTTTGTGGACCTCGTATGGTACGCAATAGACGCATTCATAGCAGCCTGGGCTATGACAGAGATGGTTCTGGTAATACTGGGATGACCCTCTGATAAAATAGTCTCACAAGGTCTATCCTACACACCAATTACCCTAATAGTTTACTTAGTTGCGGTAGCGGCTATAGGCATGGGCAGGATAAAGTCAATAAAATGGGTTGACATACTCTCAGGTCCTATGATCTTCATATTCTTCGGATGGTTTGTGCTCTACATGATGGGAATGCCGGAGTTCGCAGCGAAGTCTATCCCCGTGTGGGAGGGTGGAGTCTCTTGGTTAAGTTCGGAGTTCCTTCTGAACACAGCTATACAAACCGCGTGGTGGGGCATGATTGTGCCCAACATATCAGATATCTGCAGATACAACAATTCAATGAGTCTGGCATACGGGCACGTTTTAGGTCTGGTATTTCCCCAGGTGTTGGGAACAGCCATAGGATTTGTCGGTACTTACCTAGCGGGCGGGAACTACAGCCCAATAGATATCATAGCCATGTACTCGCCGACCCCCCTATTGGGCGCACTTGGGTTATTCTTCGCTTTTTTGGCAACAGCGACGACAGCCCTGACAGGCTACCTCCCTGGCATAATGAACGCCTTCATAAGAATCTTCAAGCTGAGCTGGAATAGGGTGATACTAATATTAACTGTGTTATCCTTCTTCATTGCCCCATGGTACATCAAGGAGTCTTTGGGCATAGCATATCAGTTGCTGAATATCACTTGGTACTACAGCATGTTCTTGGGACCCGTGGCAGGAGTCATGATCGTGGACTACTGGATCGTCAGAAGAAGAAGGAGTCGTCGAAGAGCTCTACAACAATAGTAGAGGTTCCATTTACCATAACGGCGTTTTCTGGGCGGGTGTTGGATCATTCATCATTGGCATCTTAGGACAGTATGTCACTGCGATAATACAAGGAAAGTTCTACTATGTGTTTTGGATCCCGTTACCGGGTTTGGAATTGGCATGGTACTATGGTTTCTTGATCTCCGGCACGGCTTACTACGTCTGGAACAAGTGGAAGAAAGGCTAAAAGTTGTGGGCTTTAATTTTTTGAACAGAACAAATCCGTAGATCCGGAACCAGCTCGGCTAAAACCTGGAGATATTTGCCCACATCTCCTCCACACCCTTTAAGAGCTTACGTCTCAGCCTGCACCCTTGTCATCAAAAAGGGGCGTCTGTAGAGGTAGTATTAGCCACCAGTCTTTTGAACTTAATGGTATCCGTCATAACGGTCCCCTCAATTCAACGCAAACGCGCCCCTACCTCGGTCCGGAGCCCAATCGCCGGTCCTTCATGTTACGTATAGCTCGACAAGAAGGCACGGATAAGGATTAGGAAGACTTCACAGCGGCTCGTCTCCAACTCAGGAGGTCTCTCGCCGAATCATGGTAAACAAACCCACTCTGAAAACCTAAACCCCCTGACTTTGTTGGAGGAATAAACTATTTCTGTCGAATGGAGCGCATAAAACGTTCTATCCTGTTCGTTGCCTCCTCGATATTGCCAAAGGAGGTGGCGTAGCAGAGCCTTACGTGCCCCTTGCCGTAAGTTCCAAAGGCTGAGCCAGGAACGACTACAACTCTTCCCTCAACTAAAAGCCTCTCTGCAAATGCGTTATCCTCTGCGAAATCGACTTTTGGGAATATGTAGAATGCACCCATGGGCTTGTTCACAACAAAACCATCGATCTCGGAGAGGCGCTTGTAGAGGTATTCCCTCCTCCTCTGGTATTCCTGCCTCATGGACTCTGTCGCTGCCGGGCTTCTGGGATCCTGAAGGGCTTTAGCAGCAGCGTACTGCACGAAGGAGACTGGGCAGGCTGCAAGGTACATCTGGAACTTGGTCATCTTCGCGATCGTGGTCGGGTCTGCCACCACGTAACCCAGCCTCCAGCCTGTCATGGCGTAAGCCTTTGAGAAGCTGTTCACAGTTATGGTCAATTCAGACATGCCGTTCAGGGAGGCTATGCTGATGTGCTCTGCCCCATCGTATACCAGCTTCTCGTAAACCTCGTCGCTTACAATCCGAATCCCATGTTCCACTGCAATGTCGGCGATCTCCTCCAAGTCCTTCCTCGTTAGGACTGATCCCGTAGGGTTGTTTGGCGTGCTGATGATTATGCATCGCGTCTTTCTTGTTATGGATCTTTTCAAGTCCTCTGGATTCACCTTAAAGTCGTTCTCTATGCATGTCTTCACCTCAACAACAGTTCCGCCAACAAGCTTAGCTGCGGCTGCGTGGGTCACGAAGTATGGTGAGGGTATTATCACCTCGTCGCCAGGTCTAACGAAGGTAGAGAGCGCCAACAAGAAGGCTTGGTTTCCCCCGACGGTCACCATGATGTTTCTGTCAGGGTCTGCAATTATCCCATTCTCTCTTTTGAGCTTCTCTGAGATCTCATCCCTAAGGATCTTGAGCCCGTTGTTTGGGGTGTAGTGGGTCATGCCCCTCTGTAGCGCCTCTAATGCATACTCCTTTATGTGCTGAGGCGTGTCGAAGTCAGGCTCACCTATGCCGAGCGATATTACGTCCTTCTGCTTGCTGGCGAGCTCAAAGAGCTTCCTTATTCCTGATTCAGGTATGCTGTCGAGAATGTCAGGGATAGACACAGAATCACCGGAGATGATTAGTTCGAGGAATTAAAAAACATTGTGAATCTGTAGCGCAGTAATTTTCTTACCATAGAACACCAACTCCGAAGACGATTAACAAACATAATTAAACGTGCCCATCCTTGACTTTATGAGCAGCGAATTCCCTCCAGAGGAGCGTTCGCATCGCCCTATCTTCTGTGCACCTACTCTGAATTTATCGCAGACATCAATTACTTGATCTAGGCTCTCCCTGCCTACCACCAGTTCCATCCCCACACCCATGTTGAATACTTGGTACATCTCCCTCCACTCAACCTTCCCCTCCTTCTGTATCAGCTGGAATATAGGATCTGGCTCTGGAAGGGTGTCTTTTATGTATGAAACGCCCCTGCCAACCCTGAGGCATTTAGTAAGCCCCCCTCCTGTGTTGTGTACCAGTGCTTTCACCTCCACTTTCCTCAGGACTTCTTGTACCAAAGGCAAGTAGATTCTGGTTGGAGAGATCAGAGCCTCACCCACCGTCATGCCCAGCTCGTCCACGTAAGAGTCCAGCTTGTAGCGCCCCCTGTAGCCCTCGACTTCTGGACAGATTATCTCAGGGTACTTCTCAGGGTACTCGCTGCTGAGCAGGACGTGCCTGGCGAGTGTTATTCCATTGCACATCAGCCCGCTGTTCTCACGGTCCTCCAATGATGATCTTCCGCCGCTCCTGAGTCCCACAATTATGTCGCCAGGGCAGATCTGGGACCCCGTTATCGCATATTTTATTGGGACCTCAGAATAAACTGTGCAGGATATGTCAAATGTGCGGATTATATCAGGCAACTCCGCTGTCTCGCCGCCGCAGAAGCACAGGTCTGACCCGATACAGCGGAGCTCATTAAGCACTGTTGAGAAGCCATCGGCGAGGGCGCCGAGTAGCTCTCCCTTTTCCAATACGAATGGGTTGAGTGCTATGTAGTCAGACATTGCCAGTGGTGTTGCACCGACACAGATAACATCATCAACATTCATCGCTATGACATCTTTTGCCAGCCCGCTGAAATATTTAGGATCGCCAGTTTCCTTGTAAAATAGGTAAGATACTATGGGTTTGGTACCTGCCCCATCCTCATGGAGTATTATGCCCTTAGAGGGGTCAAGCGGGTGCTTAAGGATCGGGCAGAATGACCCAGGGAAGAGCTCGTCTATGATGCGCTTAAAAGAGTGAATTCCTGCCTTGTGGACGTCAACGCCAAGAGACTCGTATTTGCAACCTTCATCATCGTTGTATTTACAATTGCCAATACCACTGCCGTTGCTGTTGCCAATACCATTCTTGAACATGTTAGGAGATTTGATCTATTCCCCATAATACTCTTTTGGAAAGATTATTGTGATACGACTTAAACTCCCTTCTATGTGATGAAAAATAAAATCAATTGATCAGGAAGAGTTTTTGCTAATTATGCCCTCAAATAGTGAATTGAAATAAAATTGGATCAATGCCGAAAATTTCCCATGACTTCCGAAAACAATTTTGACCTTATGCGATACGATAAAATCCGACCCTCTAAATAATTAGGGGCTTTCTCCGAGGGATGATTAGCAACACATCATGGGACTCATTAAAATCATCCAAATTCAGGAAAAAACTCTTCCCCATTCGTGGTCAACACAGCTTATTTGATGCCTCCTTCATATTGGTGCTGCCTAAAAGCCTAAAGGCTGCGATCATACACCAAGCGACCTCAGAAGCTTCTCGACTTCCTGAAGGCTCATCTCCTCCCCCTCAGTCGACCCTTTATTTGCATCTTGGCTCTTCACAGGACCAGAGGTCTGTGAGATTGCCTTTTCCTCAGAGGGCGTCCTCTCCTCAGAGAGCAGGATCTCGCCGACAACTCTGCCTTTCAAACCTTTAATTTCTATAGGTGTGTCAATTTCGATCCTGAGGTTTGCCCTGAATTTGCCCTGCTCTATTTGCTTGGCTATCCACTTGTATACAGCGTCTTCTACGTACCGCCTAAGCTCCTCGCTCATCTGCATTCACACTGCATATTTAGCCCTATGTGACTATAAATCTTCTCTTGCCGATCTTTACTTTTCCTCTGGAGACTCCATCAGTTTTTTAGATACCAGTTGCATTTTTCATTTCGATGTTTGTGCACGCAGTCGCTGGAGGTAGTAGTCGTAGCCATCTATAAGTGCCGTCTTGCTGGCCTCCAGTATATTTGTGGAGACCCCAACCGTTATCCAGTTACTCTTACCGTCGGAGAACTCTATGAATGTCCTGACAGCAGAAGCGGTTCCCTGTGCGGCTTCTGCTATTGAGACTTTGTAGTTAATCAGCTGAATCCTATCAATCTCAGGGAAAAGCTCTGACATAGCCTTCCTCAGCGCCCGATCCTGTGCGTTGACTGGACCGTTGCCCTCCGATATGACAAAGATCTCTTTGTCCCCCACCTTGACTTTTATAGAGCTCTCAGCCGAGAAGCCCCCATCTCTTGACTCACTAATCGTCCTCCACTGCAGTACCGAGAATAGTTTCTTGTAGGTCCCGATCTCCTTTGACATCAGCAGGTAGAGAGTCCCGTCGGCTCCCTCTAGCTGGTACCCCTGGTACTCCAGCTCCTTTATTTTGTTGAGCAGGCGGTTGACGACCGGATCGTCCTTGTTCAACTTGAAACCAAACTCCTTAGCCTTTGCCAGAATATTGGCCTTACCCGATAGCTCTGAGACTGAGAAGAGGCGCAGGTTGCCCACGTCCTCAGGTGATATGTGCTCGTAGGCTGCACAATTCTTCAGAACGGCATCCACATGTACCCCGCCCTTATGGGCAAAGGCATTTTCACCAACGTAGGGCTGGTACGGGTCAGGGTGCATGTGGAGGACTTCGTAAACATATAGGGACAGCGACTTCAGGTACTTCAGCCTCTCCTTGGGCAATTTTGATGTTGGTATTCCCATCTTCAGCTCGAGCGCAGGTATTATCTGGACTAGGTCAGCGTTTCCACACCTCTCCCCTATCCCATTTATTGTACCTTGGACATGTCTTGCGCCGGCGACCACAGCGAGCAATGAGTTTGCCACAGCAACCCCCGCATCATTGTGGCAATGCACACCAACAGGAGCACTTATCGAAGATACGACCTCCTTAGTCACATCGAAGAAATCATGTGGCAACGTCCCGCCATTGGTGTCGCAGAGTACGACTAGGTCTGCACCCGCCTCAACGGCAGCTTTCAAGACTGAGAGGGCATACTCTCTGTTATTCCTATACCCGTCGTAGAAGTGCTCGGCGTCGAAGAATACCTTTAGGCCATGATCTTTCAGGTAGCGCACAGAGTCATAGACCATCTCCAAATTGGACTCCAGGGTTGTTTTGAGAACGCTTCTGACATGAAGATCCCAACTTTTGCCGAAGATTGTGACGGTCTTGGTATCGCTCTTGAGTAGGGCATTGAGGTTGCCGTCAGCGGACGGATTGATGCCGCACCTCCTCGTGCTTCCGAACGCCACCACCTCTGAATTCTTCAGGGCTAGGTCCTTCACTCTCCGGAAGTACTCCTCGTCTTTCGGGTTGGATCCAGGCCACCCTCCTTCTATGTACTGGACGCCAAACTCGTCTAGTCTCGATGTTATGCGTAGTTTGTCTTGGAGGGAGAAGATCACATCTTTTGACTGGGCGCCATCCCGCAGGGTGGTGTCGTATATCTCAACAACTCTCTTTTCCGATTTGGTGATCCCCCATTAATTACCCCTCGACGGTATCCACCATTATCGCATGACATTAATAACTTTTTTGCATCATGTGAGATCTGTATCAATAAAAAAGTGGCTTGTCTTGGGGATGGCTGCTTATCAGTATTTCTGTACTAATGCTCATCATTCATTAGATATCGCCATAGCCAAAGATTATTTCTACTTCCAGTCCCACAAGACCCCGCCATAGAGGGCAGGTAGTCACTTTCAGAAAAACCAAATTAAAAAAGGGGCTGAGGGCTAGCGAATCTCCTGCTCACTTCTCCATACCCATCAGTCGTCTGACTTCTTTGCCCGTCTTCTCTATCGGGTGCTTCGAGACCTCCTCCATCATTGCCCTAAGGCGCCTGTTGCTCTCCTCCGGGTCGCCCATCCACTCCTTGGCAAAGTTGCCCCTCACAATGTTGTCTAATACAAGGCGCATCTTGGCTTTGACCTCCTCGTCTATAACCTTAGGTCCGTAGACAAGACCGCCATACTTTGCCGTATCGCTCACGCCCCTGAGCATGCCTTCCATTCCGCCTTGGTATATCAGATCCATTATAAGCTTCGCCTCGTTCAAAACCTCGAAGTAGGCGAGCTCTGGCTGGTACCCGTTCTCGGTGAGGACCTCGAAGCCCTTCTTTATGAGTTCCATTAGACCCCCAACCAGCACGCACTGCTCGCCGAATATATCTGTCTCGGCCTCCTCCTTGAACGTGGTCTTGATTACGCCAGGTCTCGTGGAGCCTATTGCCTTCGCCCATGCCAGGACCTCTTCCCACGCGTGCCCAGTGGCATCCTGCTGTACTGCCACTAATGCTGGGACTCCGTAGCCCTTCAGGTATTCTTCGCGCACCCTTACACCAGGGCTCTTTGGGGCGACCATTATTACGTCGACATCGGCTGGGGGCTTTATCAGCCCGAAGTGTATGTTGAAACCGTGGGAGAACCCTAAAATCTTCCCCTTGGTGAGATACGGCTCTATCTCCTCCTTGTATATCTTTGGCTGCTGCACATCGGGTATCAGGACTATTACAAAGTCAGAGATCTTCGATGCCTCAGGCACTTCGAAAACCCTGAAGCCGTCCTCCACCGCCTTTTCCCATGACTTGCTCCCCTTTCTCAGCCCTATCACAACGTTGAGCCCACTGTCCTTCATGTTCAGAGCCTGGTGTCTCCCTTGACTACCATAGCCGAGCACCGCTATGGTCTTTCCCATTAGCGCCGAGAGGTCGGCGTCTCTGTCCTTATAAATCACAGCCATGATTTACACCCCAGAAAAGGTTGTATCTGGATATTAATAAGCTTAATACCAAGCCCGACCACAACCATCACTCAGAGGTGGATTTGGTCCCTCTCGGGAGCGCCACCATACCAGTCCTGGCAAGCTCCACAACGCCGTAGCCCTTCATCAGCTCCAAGAAGGCATTGATCTTTTTTGGACTCCCAACCATCTCTATTGTCAAAGAGTCCTTTGAGGCGTCTATTACCCTCCCTCTGAATATGGTGATGTAGTTGAGTATGTCTGACCTCTTGGCGGGATCAGGCGCGGAGACCTTTACCATGGCAAGCTCCCTGTAGACCGACTCGCTAGGCTTGAGCTCACTTATCTTAACAACATCCGGTATCTTGCTCAGCTGTTTGACGAGCTGCTCAACGGTGCTCTCGTCCCCCCGCATGGTCATGGTGATGCGCGAGAGCCCTTCCTTCTCGGTGCCTCCAACTGTTATGGTGTCTATGTTGAAGCCCCTCCTCCTAATGAGAGATGTTACCTTGAACAACACCCCTGGTCTGTCCTCAACGAGGGCGGCGATTATGTGCATCTGCCCTTCCTCAGCCATACCATATCACCTCTTTCAGCCCCTTGCCGGGGGGCACCATGGGCAGAACTTTCTCGTCGGGCGAGATCGGGACATCCATTACCACGGGCATCTCTGCCTTGAGGCTTCTCTTCACCGCAGACTCGAAAGCCGCATACGACTCGATCATGACCCCCTCAGCCCCATAAGCCTCGGCGAGCTTCACGAAGTCAGGAACATTTCCCAGATCTGTGTGGGAATATCGCCTGTTGCAGAAGAGGCACTGCCACTGCCTGACCATTCCCAAAGCCCTGTTCTTCAATATTATTGAGATCACGGGGAGACCTTCAGACACCGCCGTGGCTAGATCCTGTTCTGTCATGAGAAAGCTCCCGTCACCGTCAATGTTAAATACTGGTCTGTCTGGTGATGCGACCTTTGCGCCGATGGCTGCAGGCAGACCAAAGCCCATCGCCCCTAGACCGCCAGAGGTAATGAAGGTTCTCGGCTCTAGCACCTTGAAGTGGAGGGCAGCCCACATCTGGTTCTGACCCACACCGGTAGTTACTATTGACTTAGAAGGGATACAATCCCTAAGGATCTTCATCAGCTTCGATGGTTTAAGCCCGTCGCCCTTCTCGGAATAGTTCGATGCGAACGACTCCTTCAGAGAATTTACCCTCTTGACCCACTCGCTCTCTGTCCTCTTCGAACCGACCTCCACCAGCTTTGAGTACAGAACAGAGAGGGCCTTCTTAGCGTCGGCCACTATTGGCACGTCTACTTTGATGTTCTTGCCTATCTCTGCAGGGTCTATGTCTATGTGTATTATCTTCGAGTTTCTCGCAAATTCGTCCAACTTTCCGGTGGTCCTGTCTCCGAAGCGCATACCCACGGCTATTATGAGATCTGCCTCCTCCACGCTCTTGTTGGCCTCCCCCCTACCATGCATGCCTACCATTCCCAAAGATAAGGGGTGGCTCTCAGGGATGGCCCCTTTTCCCATAAGGGTTGTGGCTACAGGAGCCAATATCAGTTCGGCTAATTTAGTAAGCTCCTCTGACGCGTTGGAGGCTATAACCCCTCCCCCAGCTATTATGATGGGGCGCTCCGAGGACATGATAAGCCCGAGGGCCTTCTTAATAGAATAGGGGTGGGGGTCTCCAGATCTTACTACGTATCCCTTTATGTTCATCCTCTCAGGGTAGTCAGGATCCACTTCCTCAAGCTGAACGTCTTTTGGAACGTCCACGAGAACAGGTCCCTTCCTGTTTGTGGATGCGAGGAGGAACGCAGTTCTTATTGCGTCCGGTATCTGGGAGGCTGAGGTGACTTGGAAGGCATACTTTGTTATGGGTGTCGTTATTCCTACAATGTCTGCCTCTTGAAATGCGTCCTTGCCAATCATGGACCTAGGTACCTGACCAGTTATCGCAATTATGGGCGAGCTGTCCATATATGCCACAGCTATTCCTGTAACAAGGTTTGTGGCACCCGGTCCACTCGTCGCCGTGCAGACTCCTGGAAAGCCTTTGACGCGGGCGTACCCGTCAGCCATGTGGGCTGCACACTGCTCATGCCTGGCGAGGATGTGCCTGATATCGCTCTCATAAATTGCGTCGTAGAATGGTATTGTTGACCCGCCCGGTATGCCGAATATCACCTCCACCTTTTCCTTCTTAAGAGCTTCCACAATGGCTTTAGCACCAGACAACTTCATCATAAGGTCCCCCATATGGAGCTATCCGTAAAGATCTTACAGAATTGCGCAAAATTGACAAGAGACAAAAACTCTGGATTGTCGAGGTTCTAGAAAAGTCATAGAAGGGTATCACCAAAAACCCCGGTCACTTTTTTCCACCATCACGGTATCACTAAAATCTGTCTGTCATTATATAAGGGTTTCCCCAAAAGCGAAAGATACTGAGGTCAGCATGCGGAAATATTGGAAAAATTGCGCATGATTTTTGTGGGCGCCTCATGGCCCTTTTTTATTGAGACGGAATTTGGAAAAAGTATAAAAAATAAAGAATAAAATAAATAACATTGTAAATTAAGCTATCTAAGGTATTTTTCGTCGTATTCTACGAGCGCTTTTTCAAAGCATCCCAGTGGAACCTTCGCTATTCCTGCACCTATTTGACCTATGCCTGCGAGCTTGTGTGCGATCCCCGTGTTTATCATAGGCTGCAAGCCCGTCTTCAGCACTTTTAGGATATCAATGCCCGTGGGCAAACCCCTGAAACCGAGTATTGGGATCGTGTAGGAGGGGCTTTCTCCTACTGTTATTGAGTACATTTTCTTGGTGTATTCAACAGCCTCGCTAGCCTTCCCTCCAACGAAACTCAAAACTGCGGGGGCGGCGGCCATGGCAAATGCACCAAAACCACAGGTTTCCATTATTGCGCTGTCTCCAAGATCTAGGGAAGCGTCCTGTGGACCGTATCCGGGGAAGAATAAGCCATCTGGTACCAGAGCAGGGGCGGTAAACCACTTGTCGCCCAGGCCGGAGACTCTAATCCCAAATTCTACCCCGTTTCTTGCCATTGTTGTAATCATCGTGCTATATTTTATCCCATGTGCAGAATCCGCGGTCAATTTCATGGCGGGCATTGAAAGATTTAAGAACGTCTGCTCTCGAGTTATAATGAAATCCAAAACTTCCTTGGCAGTTTTTTTATCTGTTCCCGATTCGAGGATTGGAACAACCAGTCGATTTGCAAACAACGATGTACTTGCTTTGAATCTCTGATGGCACTCATCCCCCATATGTAGGGCCTCAGCCATGAGGGTCTTCAGATTTATGCTGCCCAACTTCAGTGCGTCGTTAATCACAGGTCCAAGGACGTCATTCATCCACTTTAGCCGATCTATGACCTCTTTATCATAAGCCCCAAACCTCAAGATCTTGCCCCTTCCTTCATGGAGGTTACAGAACGATCGCCTTTTAGTGTTCTTGTCCTCGACTACAAAACACTGCATAGAAGGACTGATAATGCCTGCCATAGGACCTACAGACTGATGGTGATGGCATGGCTCAAAGACAATGTCGCCATTTTTTATCAACCTCAATGCCTCTTTTTCATCGCCCGCCATGCCCTCGAAGATCAATGCGCCAATAACTGCCCCCTGCATTGGACCGCACATCCTATCCCACTCTATAGGTGGACCAGCATGGAGTAACATGTTATCCTTCATTCCTGGAATCACATCTTTTGCTGGAGCGATTGCGACTAAATGTGGCTCACAGGAATTCATCGCGCTGAGTGCCCTTTGGTTGGCTTCCTCTATTTGTTTCATAATTTCAGATTGCATAAAATCACAAGTATATTGGCGTGATCGTGTTTTTTAAGCTTTATTTAAACGATATACATCTTAAATCCTTATTTTTTTAATTTTGTTATAAAACCAATCAACAATTACCACAATCGTAAATATGTTTACGTTAACAATGTTAACAAAAAATTTATCAACTCATTTCCGCCTATAATTGTGGAGACTAGAGATATGGTCTTAAAAGTTAAAATATTTAAGAGCCGTTACTACGATTCCGTCAAACTCTTGAATGTATCAAAGGAAACCTCCAAACTTGAGGGCATTGAGGCGGCATTCCTAGTGATGGCGACAGATGCCAACAAAAACCTCCTTAAGAGTCTGAATTTGATGACAGACGAAGTCTCGAAGGCAGGGAACGATGACCTTGTAATCGCTGTTAAGTCCACTGATGAAACACTGGCAGACAAAGCAATGAATTTTGCCGAAAGAATGTTGTTGGCAGGGGAGGAGGAAAATGTAAAATTTGAGTCGCTTGAGGAAGCACTATTTAAAATCCAGGACGCTAACATTGTAATGATCTCAACACCTGGGAGGTACGTGTTTGATATAGCAAAAAAGGCACTCGAACACAATTTAAATGTATTTATATTCAGTGACAATGTCCCGCTGGGCGATGAGATTGAACTGAAGAAATTTGCATCATCTCGTGGGCTGTTATGCATGGGTCCGGGGTGCGGCACATCTATATTTTACGGAAAAGTTTTGGGTTTTGGCAACGTCATTAAAGAGGGAAACATAGGCATAGTGGGCGCCTCGGGGACTGGAATTCAAGAGATAAGCGTTCTAATAGATCGACACGGGGGTGGGATAACCTCGGCTATCGGCACGGGATCGAACGACCTAACAAAAGATGTTGGCGGTCTGACAACCAAGCTTGCGCTTAAACTTTTGGGCGAGGATGACACCACAAAAGTTATAGTAGTGGTGGCAAAACTTCCAGACGTTTTTGTAGCCCAAGAAGTTCTAAGAACAGCTAGCTCATACGGCAAACCCGTAGTCGCCTGTTTTCTTGGACTGAAAAAAGAAACGTTCATAGAGACCGGGGATAATGTGATAGTCGTAGACACGCTGGAAGATGCCGCAAATTACGCCTTGAAGAGTGTGGGAATGCCTCCTCCAAAGGGCTTACCCCTCCCAGCATTAGAGGAAGTAAACACCAAGATGAAGAAACTGAGAGACCAACAAATTTACATCAGAGGGATTTTTTCGGGCGGATCACTGTGCTACGAGTCTCAGCTGATCATTTCCAAATACCTTGGCAGGGTCTTCTCAAATTCTCCAATCAGGGCAGATTGGAAACTTGAGGATCCTATGAAGAGTAAAGAGCACACATGCGTGGACATGGGTGCCGAAGAGTTCACAGAGGGTAGGGCACATCCCATGATTGATCCCACTCTGGTGAAGGAGAGGATCATCGAGGAATGCAAAGACCCCAACGTTGGCGTAATACTCTTCGATACAATCTTGGGATACGGTTGCCACAGAGATCCCGCAAGCGAGCTTTGCGAGGCAATAAGGGCAGGTAAGGTCCATGCGGGAGGAGAGGTCATCTTCGTGACCTCAGTCTGCGGAACTGAGAAAGATCCTCAAGGCTATAAATACCAGATCGACTTGTTAAAGGAACAAGGTGTGATAGTGGCCAACAGCAACGCCATGGCCACAATGTTAGCCGTTCATGTGATTTCAAGGGGCAGAGTCGGGGTGGGTGTTAATCAATGAATGTGAAACTGTCCGATCTCAAGAGACTATCTGTAATTAATGTAGGTCTTGAGTGGTTTGCTGACGAGCTCGAAAAACAGGGAGTTAAGGTCGTTCATGTGAAATGGGCGCCCCCTATAGCTTTGAAGGGTGACATTTTATCAATTCTTAAGAAAATCGAGGGGGAATAAACTCACGGAGTAACCCTTATGAAAATTGACGAGATCGACAAGAAGATCCTGCAGGAACTATGCAAAGACGGTCGAAAAAGTTTTTCAGATTTGGCTAAGATCGTCGGCATATCTAAAGTTGCAGTTAGATCTAGAGTTAAGAAATTGCAACGTTACGGCATTATTGAACGCTTCACTGTTAGCCTAAATAGGGAAAAATTGGGTTACTCCATCTCTGCTTTTTTTGAGATCGAGACTGTGCAAGGCATGCGCACCAACGTTGTTGAGGAACTTAAAAAATACGAAAATGGGCGGGTCATCTACGGTATGATAGGGGGACACGAGCTGCACGTACACTTCATATTTAAAAATTACGAAGATCTAGAGCACTTTATAAATGATGTTCTTCACAAAATGCCTGGCATAAAAAGCTTTAAAAGTTCAATTTTATTGACGACTTATAAAAGGGATTTCACGATCAATTTCTAAATTTTATTACCAAAGTTCAATTTTTATCTGACCCTCTCCTTCGTCGAGAGAAGTTACTATTAACTATGTTAACACTTTATGTTTATTTTTTTTATTTTTTTTAAAACAATATTTATATTTTTTTACATATTTAATACAAAAGGGTAAGTATGTCAAATAATGAAAAACCCGTTGAAAGTGCCCCATCGACCAAACCCGGAGAGAAGAGATTCGAGGACTTTTCAGTAATGCCAGTTCCCGTAGAGAAGCGAAAATCCTTTATATCGGTGGCTTTTCCATGGGGAGGCCTCACCTTAAGCGTGACTGCTTTTTTGGTAGGCACAATATTGGGCGGCGGGCTTGCTCTGTCTGATGGTATTTTGGCGGTGATTGTTGGTAACTATGTGCTGGGCATTTACGCCCTAGGATTAGCGATTTTAGGGCAAAGAAAAGGTCTAACCATGGCTTTGCTGGCGAGAAGAACCTTTGGAATGTATGGGCAGATACTCCCATCTGCTGTATTTGCCTTTGTGAACGTAGGGTTCCCTGGAACCTACTTGGCACTATTCGGTCTCCTTCTTGCGTCGATCTTTCCCGGTTTAAGCCCATACATAGGTGGACTGATATTTATTGTGTTGGCATTTATTCTTGCGGCTCTTGGAATAAAGGGTCTCTCTTGGCTGGGTTACGTCGCAATCCCCGCGATATTACTGCTAGCCATTTACGGAGTTTCGATTGTGGTGGGGAATCTTGGCGGATGGGATAAATTCTTGTCCGCCAGACCTGCAGGAACACTCGCATTAGGTTTGGGCATATCCACGGTGATCTCAACATGGATCACTGGTGCTACAACTTCAGCAGATCTTGGAAGGTTTGCAAAGAGCGCCAAGAGTGCAGCTGGCGCAGCACTATTCGCATTTTCTTGTACCGCACTGCTGGAAGGACTGGCCTTTATGTTGGCACTCGGTGCAGGCACAGGAGATCTTGTGGTATTATTGCGCAATTTGGGTCTCGTTGCACCAGCGATAATCATCTACTTCTTGCTTATGTGGTCTTCTGCAGATGTACTCATTTACATGTTCTCGCTAGCATTCACCAACATAGAGAACGCAATTACTAAAAAAGTCAAAGTTGGAAGATTCTGGTGGACTACTATAGGCTCGGCGTACGCATATGGAGTTGGCGTAATTATATTGAGCATGGGTCTGATGGCGGGATTCAGAGCATGGCTCTCAATGTTGGCTCAGCTGATACCTCCCATCGGTGGCATAGTCTTAGTTGATTACTACCTCTTTAAAGGACTGAAAGAAGATCCGCTGAACATAGTAAGTACTAAAAGGAGAGTGAACATTTCAGCGATAATTGCATGGATTATGGGCGTGGTCTCTGGATGGTATCCTGTGCTTCCGGTTCCAATTTTGCAAAACCTACTAGTAGCTGCCGCGGCATACATCGTACTAGAGGGGGTATCCAAGGGAAAACTTCAACTTTAATTTTTTCTTTTTTTCAATAGAGGTGAGAGATATGCAAGATTTTGCACTATTAATAATAGACATGCAAAAAGATTTTTGTGACAAAGGCTCCCCTTTATACGTTAATGGGAGCGAAAAAATAATCCCCAATATCAAGAACCTGATCAACGCTTTCAAGAAATGCGGGGCCCCTGTCATATTCGTTGCTAGGACACATAAGAGCGATGGCAGCGATTTGGAGATCACACGCTTCCCGGTATACCTTCAGTTCAGGAGAATTTATGGCAGGGGACCACTGGAAGAAGGTACCGATGGTATGAAGTTCGTTGAGGGGCTAGAGCCACAGAAGGGGGATTATGTCGTATATAAGAAAAGATGGAGTGCTTTCTTCAACACAGAATTGGACCTTTTGCTCAGAGTACTTTCAGTAACGAAACTCGTCCTGGCAGGGGTCCAGACGCCGAACTGCATTAGGGCAACAGCATACGACGCGATAGCCTTGAATTATGAAGTCATAGTCGTATCGGACGCCACGCAGGCCTCTAACCAGCTGGTGCACGAAATAAACCTTAAGGACATGGAGAACATTGGCATCGGAATAATGGACACGAAGTCAATAATAGAAAACCTTCCGAATCTGCCCTTCAAAGATCTACTGGGAAAACTGAAAGAGTACCTCACTGGCAGTTGATGTAATTAAAGCGCTATCATCTCTAATCCTTTCATGAAGCCAAGGAGAAAGAAATACCCGGAAGTCGCTCCTAGTCGCAAGATTTTTTTTGAGTTAATCGTCAAGGCGTAATTATTTTGATGAGCAATTCCAAGTATCAGCCCCCTTACATATTCATTTGAAATTCCGTTTACTGCCAGACCCAGGAGTCTTTTACTATAGGCTGTAGTCGTCTTACAGCCTATTTCATTCCTTAACCCATTCAAAAACCCTGAAAGCGGATGATCACGAGGGGTGAAATAATAAGTCCCTATGAGAAACCCTGCTAGGGCGTCGTCACCCGCTGGTGTGAGACCTGGACCAAGTCCTACAATATCCAACACAGCCTGCATAGATTGGTTGGGCTCTTTCTCGAAGTATGATTTGCAAAAACTGAATGCAAGATAAATTTTTTCAAGGGTGGCCCTAAGCAGAGGATCTCTGACCTCATTTAGCAAAATTGGATGACGCACGCTTAAAATATTCTCAATCTTTTCTGAGACTTTTGAAAGTGCCCTCTTACTTAAATTATACCTTTTTTTCAGATTCCAAGCCCAAACTTCTGCATTTTGCGGACTCAATTCAATTCCATTTAATAGGATGCTTTCTCTGAAATTCACTGGATCGCCAACATTTATTGGTAGATCCTTCAGCTCACTCCTGGAGAGTACAGCGGATATTGTGGATCTTGGCATTTTAGAGGACAGCATTTCAAATATGGTGCCATTTACATCAATCAACAGAGCTCTCCTTGATACCAGTACGACCTTCCCCGCCAATTTTTCATCTACCGCTTTTTTAAAATCTGCCCCTAACGACAGCAATTTTAACATAATTTTTCTCACTCAGATTTTTTGCAAGGCATCAATATTTTTCATTAGACTACTTAAATTGTTATTTATGAGCTCACAAAATCATAGGCATAATTGTATGACACTAATCGCTTATGGTGTGCTTTTTAACTTTCTGAGTGGGATCTTAAACACTTTTTTAGGGGGTTGTGCGCTACAATAGTTGCGAGCTTTTTTTACCAACTAGCGCATAAAGCCCACACCCTTCAGGGGGTGGGAGGATGTCAGCATAATAGCCATGCAGAGTTTTTGTAAACCTTCTCTGTTACTCCACCTTCTTCTAACTTTAGTGGCGCTTCGCGCGGAATCCGGCTTGAGCTATACTCTTGAGAGTTAAGTCTCGATACCCTGAATGTCTGAAAGTTGTCGGCATGCAATTAAATTGTTGTAGCCAAAGGCACAACAGCATCCGGACTTTGGCTTTGGAAACTGATTATCAATCTGCTTAAAAAAATAGGTGGGCCGTGTGGGATTTAAAATTAAATAATTGAAACCCAAAGCAAAACGGAATAGAGAAATAAGTGACAATTGAAAAAAGTTTGGGCTATTTGGTCAGGTATTTCCATGAAAGCACTATACCAATTGCTGACAGTATGACCGCAAATATCCCCAGGTACGCGAAGTCTAGCATCAACACGGAGCCATCTGGAGGGAGGATCGTGAGCTCTCTGACTGCGTCTGTTAAGTAACTCAACGGGTTAACCTTTGCTACTGCCTGCATCCAATCTGGCATCAACGATATAGGGAAGAATATGTTGCTGGCGAACATCAGTGGCATCATAATCAGATTTATTATCTGCATTGGCCTCTCCATTCTAGTCGTTCTCAATGAAAATGCAATGAATATAGATGAAAGCCCCACGCTGACTAAAAATATTGCTGCATAAATCCCTAGCAAGTTGAATGGCGTAAACTTTGGACTCAACTGCAACCCCAAAAGGTATGCCAACGCTAGAATAACCGTAGCTTGGAATACTGCCCTTAAAGTTGCGTTAAGGATTTTCGAGAATATTATTGCTGCGCGTGAGACCGGTGTACTGATTATCTTGTTTAGGAACCCTAGGCGTCTGTCCCACACTATGGAGAAGCCTGTGAACATGGTGGTCATCACGACAATCATGGAAACCATGCCGACAGCCATGTAGCTGAAGTAGTCTGTGACACCGAAACTAGCCTGCATGATTCTGGCGCCCACATCAGAAAACATCTGCTGGAGTTGCTGCGCAATCAAACTCCCAGGGATAACAAGAGTCCCGCTGACAGGCGGTCTCAGTAGACTTCCTGGTATGTAAATGTCCGGCATCTCTAGGTAACTAAAACTATTGATCGAGAAGATTGCATTTAGGTTCATGGATTTACCTAGTAGCCCCATCCATATTAAGGGCTGGAGCACAAGCATTAAGACCATCACCGGGTCCTTCAGCCACTTCTTGAGTTCTCTGACCGTCAAAGCCCATAAACCGCGGAGTAGGCTAGGACTGCAATTGTTTGTTTCACTCATACTATTCAACCTCCCCTTGCCCTCCTCAAGATCATTCTCTGCATTCTGATGGCCTCCTTTGACTCCTCAGAGTCGCGGAGGGTCCTACCGGTGTACTCAAGATATACCTCGTTCAGTGTGGGCTCTGTGAGCGAAAGCCTCGTCACGGTGTAGCCGCCCTTTCGCAGCGCCTCAATTATGAGGGGAGCTGTTACCTCACCGAACTCTGCCTTGATCCTGTAGGACCCATTTTCTTTCTTCACATCCTTTACATGCGCAACGCCGCGGATAAGCTCACTCACATCCACACTCTCTTTAATGCTTATGGTTATTATGTCTCCACCCAAGCTGTCTTTAAGCTCCCTTGGCGTGCCTATTGAAACTATCCTCCCTTTGTCGATTATGGCTATGCGGTCGCAGAGCGCATCGGCCTCTTCTAGGTAATGCGTGGTCATGAAGATCGTCATTCCGTATTCCTCCTTGAGCTTATGAATATAGTTCCATGTGGCTGTCCTGGTCTGAACATCCAAGCCAAGAGTGGGCTCGTCCAGGAATAGCACTTTCGGTCTATTGATCAGACCGCAGGCGAGCTCCAACCTTCGGCGCATTCCACCTGAGTACGTCTCGACTCTTTTATCTTTAAACTGGGTCAGCTCTACCATCTCCAAGAGTTCGAGGGCTCTCTTCTTTGCTATTTCTCTGGGTATGCCGTACAAGTCTGCGCACAGCATTATGTTCTCATACCCCGTCAGGTCTTCGTCAGCGGTGTACTCTTGCGGCACAACCCCGATGACTTTCCTCACATCATTTGCTTGTCTGACAATATCGTATCCCAAAACCGATGCAGTCCCCTCTGTGGGCCTCAGAACAGTTATCAGCATGCTGATGGTGGTAGTCTTTCCAGCGCCATTTGGTCCCAGAAAACCGAAGATCTCGCCGCTTTTGACTCTGAAACTGATGTGATCTACCGCAACTAAGCTTTTGTTGAAAACTTTAGTTAACTCTTCAGCAATGATCACTTCATCATTCATTCTCTCTCACCTTTGAGTCTTTTGTCTATTTCCTCAAACTTCTCTGCAGTTTCGTTCAGGACCTTTAATGTCTCCTTTAGAACCTCTTCCGAGAACCTTGCCTCAAGATCCATGCCTAAGTTGAAGAACGCTTTTATCAATCGGTTGAGAGCAGCTCTCAGCTCTTCAGCCTCTCCAGAGGGAATGCGCAACCAAAGGCTCCCAAAAAGCGGGGGCGCGAATATCTTTCCCCTGGCAAAATTCCCCTTCAGTCTTCGCTGATCTTCCAAAAGCTGTTTACCCTTATCGGTGAGCATGTACCTCTTGATACCAGCCTCTTGGATTTCTGAAGGGACCTCTTTTATGTAACTGTTGTCTTGGAGCCAGGCAAGGAGCGGGTAAACTGAGCCAGGGCTTGGTCTCCAGCTCCCATTTGTCTTCTTCTCCATCTCATCCATAATCTCAGAGCCGGAGAGCGGTTTTTCGTTCAAAAGTTCCAGCACTTGGTAACGCAAGAAACCCTTTGGCACTGTAGCCATATGCCGCATCCAATACCTAAAAAGTGGGAGATTCTGAGGACAGTCAAACAAATATATCACCTTTGATATCAAAGTCGATATGAAGGGTATTATATAAACATTTCTTTATAAAGATGGATGCCCAGAAAACCTGGAGCTTTAGCTTTGGGATTTGATGAATGGGCAAAACATACTTCTTTAAATTGCTTAAATGGGGGCATTCCATTGCAGATGGGTCTTTGAGCCCAATATGCTAAAGGTTCTGACCTTAAATCGAACCCTGCAAAGGGAACGACAGAAATACAAACGCCCTGAATTGGAAGGCGAGACATGTTGACCTAATATTTGGGCACCATGAAGAGCTGAGGGCGGTGTGCGAGGTTTACGCCGCGTCGGACGGAAAGGAGAAGTTCGTTAAGGACTTCGTTTCAACATGGACCAAGGTGATGCACATTGACCGCTTCGACCTTTAGAGGAGAGAGCGAAAACTCTACAAAAAACTGACAGCAGGAATTACACAGGCCTTTCAGGAGACAACCCTAAACCTTACAATTTAAAAAACCTTATAATTTTTCTGATTTTTATTTTACCTCTGCAAGAAGACCCCTCCGTGGGGGGGTAGTTCACTTTATCTTTATAATAGAACGCATCAGACCGACCTGTGGAAACCTGAAGACGCCCACCCGCTCCTCCACGACCACCGGGGTAAGCATGTCCACGTCAACTGATCTGAGCAGGGGGGACAATAAATCCTGTGGAGGCGTCTCGTTTATTCCAACCCCGAGCGAGAGGGGCGACATGGATGGCAGCACCACCAGCCTCTGCTTTTTAAAGCGCCCCACCAGGAAGCACTTGAACTTGTACCTGGATCCTGAGAGGTCTCTCGACGAGACAGCTGGGTGCTCGTGCCCCATGAGCACAACTCTAACGCCCCCCGGGACCTCAACCTCCTTGTGACCATGCGTGAGCAAAACATCGTCTAAAACCATGAAAGGGTCGTGGAGCGGGACGTTCATTTTATTCAGAATTGCTATTATGTAGTTGTCGTGGTTACCCCTCACTACGTGAACCTCAATCCCGCCATCTATTAGGAAAGATAAAAGGTCCTTAACCTCGACCCACTCCTGTGCCGAGGGCTTACCAAACTCGTGCTTCACATCGCCAAGCATAATCAAGGTTCTGGAGCCAGTAATCTTCAGCAAGTGGTCGATCACGGAGCGCATATGGGGATAAGAGTTCTGTGGTATATGTATCCCCTTGTCCTTCAGGGATGACTCGTAGCCAATGTGGAGGTCTGTGATCACCAACGCCTTCCGTTCCTTCAGAAAAAGTGCGGGGTATGGGCCTGGCACCACCCCGCCCTTGAAAATGATCATATCGCATCAAAGAGAAAAGAGGGGTTCTGTCCTTCATTAAGTTATGCCATTTTCCCCTTTTCAGGCCCTCATCAGGTCCTCCACTTTGTACTTGTACAGCCCAAGATCTTGGAGTATCTCGAGGAACTCCTCGTCAGTGAGGGCCCCCTTCTTGCCAACAGATCGCTCGTAAACAAGTCCTAGGATCTCTGGGTACTTCTCCTGCGGCACATCTATGCCCAGCTCTTGGAGTTTGAGTTTCACATTGTAGGGTCCACTCTTCTTGCTCAGGATAACCTTGAACTCTGGGTTGCCAACCAGTTCCTTAGAGAACGGATACGCCAAAATCCCTTCTTTCCCTTTGGCGAGCCATTGGGCAGCCTGCGCAGACTCCACTTTGAATATGTTCTCTCCAACAACTGGCTTATTCGGCGGGACTGGGAATCCGGAGTACTGTGCAACTATGTTGGAGAGCCTGTAGAGCTCGCTGAGCTTTATGTTACTCTCAACGCCGAGAAGCAACTTGACCCCGAGCGCGACCTCGCCTAGGGGCGTGTTGCCAGCCCTCTCGCCCATGCCGTTGACAGTGACATGGACGGTGGACGCTCCTGCTGCTACCGCGGCGAGCGTGTTCGCAGATGCCAGACCGAAGTCGTTGTGACAGTGTATCTCTATCGGTTTGCTCGTTTTGTCCTTCAAATTACTGACGAGGAAGGATATGGCGTGAGGTATTGCAACACCAAAGGTGTCCGATATTGCAATACTGTCACAGTACCTCTCAGTCTCTTTTACAATCTTGCCCAAAGTTTCCATATCGGAGCGTGTGGCATCCACAAGTAAGAGGAGGACCTTCATCCCTTCAGACCTTGCGTACTGCGCGTTCTCCGGGACTGTCCTCAGGAGCTCCTCCATGGAGGTGGAATAAGCCTCCTCAATCATCAACTTGCTGGCCGGCACCTCTATGGTCACTCCCTGGCTCCCGCACTCCTTGGCCGCGGCAATGTCAAGCTTGTTGTTCCTGCACCAGGAGTAGAGTTCTGCGTCCAGGGACGCCGCGACCAGGGACCTCATGGCCTCTCTGTCGTCATTTGACGTGCCAGGGGTCCCAACTTCTATTCTGTCTACGCCAGCCCTATCGAGAGCCCTCCCAACAACTAACTTGTCGTACTTGCTGAATATCACTCCTGCCTGCTGCTCCCCATCCCTTAAAGTCACATCGTGGAATATCACTTTCCCGGGAAGGGAAAAGTTCTTGCGTATCTCTTCTTGGTAGTTGATGGGGCTCACAAACCACTTTTCACTCTGCCAGTGTTTGGTCATGGTACAATTCACCAAGATAATTATGGTCGACAAAGTAAAAAAAGCTTCCTAGATCTATGGAAATGGTTGCTGGGCACGAATTATGAAAAGTTCCATCACTCAACAATAGCTGCTGAGTGACCTCCTCCCCACCCTGCCGGATGGGGCTTCCGCTTTTCCTTTCTTTTACTCCTTCACAGCCTCTGCTCGGGGAGCGTTTTGCGGAAGCTTTTCCCCTTCTCGGGTACTCCAGG